>JAEEGL012921660.1_pt1 | contig 10186 bp, 2 predicted proteins | sample 9134231 | NCBI WGS metagenome assembly JAEEGL01 (sample SAMN16246548, study PRJNA631951) | gut metagenome | biome: gut microbiome; feature: rumen; material: fiber-attached | host: Bos | place: Iran: Karaj | collected 2018-10
TATTTAATAATAAATAATAAATAATTAAAATGAATAAAAAAATATTTCATAAATTATTATTTAAATAAATAATTAAATAAGTAATTATAATTAAATATCAATAAATTATAATGAAAGAGAATAATAAAGATGCAAATTCTTCTTCAAAAAATATATTATATAGCAATGATACAATTAAATCTGATATATATATAGAATTAGAAGATAAAAATCCATCATCAACTGACAATTCTTTATTTAGAAGAGAAAGTCAAACATCTTTTACAAAAGCCTTGCTGAATAAAGTAAAAAAAGAAGAAGAAGAAGAATTTTTAAAAAAAAGAATGAAAGAAAAACAAAAATTAATTAACAGAGTAAAATCATTATTTAGAAAAGATTATATTGTATTCTTTTTTATATTAATTTCATGTGGATTAAACTATAATTATTTATTTTTGCCTTTTGTTTTTATAAGTTTGATTTATTTTTTTGCAATTGAACAATTATCATTTAAATTATTGAAATTCAAATATTTTTTGGAAATATTTACAATAGGTTATGCAAGTTATTTACTGGTATATAAAATGATAATATATAGTCTAATAAAAAACGGGAATGAATCTGTTTTATATACAAAGAAAGATTATTATAAAGATTTAGGAGTATGTACTTTAAAAGATATAGATTCTTATTATTATTTTTCATTAAATTTTTTACCAGAAATAATAATAATAGCAGGTACTGGTTATGGAATTTTAATTTCATTTCAATCTAGATTATTAAAAGAAACAGATACACCTTCTACTAATATTAATAGTGTTAAATTGACAAAATTCATTTTAATTATATATTTAATTTTAACTGCTTTTACCAATTTTAATTTTTCATATATGAGTTTATTTTATATGATATGTATTCAATTGGTAATGTTATTGAATTCTTTTAAATTTACTGATAGAATAATGAAAGGTGTTCTAAAATTTATAATGCATCTTTTAAATATTATTATAGCCATACAAATAATTTTAATTAATATTTTAAATATTCCATCAATTCAAGAAAGGGCAGAAGATTATTATAAAGAACTTAAAGAAAAAGAAGGATTTTCTCAATATTTCACTTGGGAAAAAATTGGAATTATTATTAATTCTTCTGATGAAGTAAATAAATTTGGAGGATATTTTTTTGCTATTATAACTTTAATGTTATTTAAATATTATATAAATATATTAAATAAAGAATTAAATTTAGAGCATAATATAAATGAAGATCCAATTGCTATAATTCAGAAAAAAGATGCAGATATAATAAAAAAAATAAAATACATATTTTCAAAAATATTATCTAATATTATGCTATTCTTATCCCATCCAACTTTTAATTTTGAAGCAACAAGAATATTATCTATTGCTTGGACTTCTTATTATAGAAATATATACTCTTTTGGTATTCTTGTATTTATATTTTTATCTTTTTTTAGCGTACATATTAAAAAAAATAAATGTTTAGTTATATATGTATTAACTCCAATGCTTTCCCTTTCTTTAATTTCGTTCCATTTGACAAATATTAATGGAATTGCAGATTTTACTATTGAGAAAAAACAAGAGACAAAAGAAGAAATGATAGAAAGACTAAGATATAAAAGATTAGCTATAGGAAAATATAGTAGTCCAGTGATTGAATATTGGATAGGTCATTTATTTTATATTATTATAATGTTTTTAATTAATTCTATATATACTGCTGAATTAAAACCTAAAAATATAGGTTCAATTAAAAATATTGAAAATGAGGAACAAAAATTAAAAAACGAAAATAATATAAAAAATGAGGAAGAAAAAGAAGAAAAAGAAGAAAAAGAAGAAGATATAAAAGAAGTAGAAAAAAAAGATGAAGAAATAGAAGAAGATAAAAAAGTAATTATGTATGATACTCAAAATAGTATAAATGATGATTTAGGTAGGAAAACCATACTCTATAAATCTATAGATGATGAAAACAATAAACAAAAAAAAGGAATTAAGAAAAAAATAATAAAAGAAGAAGATAAAGATATCATTATTAGACAAAAAAAACTAGAAAATAATAATGATATAGATTTCCAACAAAATAAATTTGAAACTACTTTTATAAATTTAATGATAAAGGGAGTTTTTATGCATATCGATAAAATTACTTTAATAGTAATGTATTTAGTTTCTGTCTATACTGTAAACTTAATACATGTTATATTAGTTTTTATTTTAGTTCTTCAAATAATAACTCCTGGATTACTTAATGGATGTTATAAAACAATTACACTAATTTTTCAATTATTATATCTTTTTGAATTTTTAATTGATTTATTTAAAATCAAATATAAAGAACTCTTTAAAGATAAAATAGAACTACTACAATTTTTCTTTGTTTATAAAGATGATTTCAAATCAAATGATATTGAATTTTTTATTTATGGAGTAATTTTATGTTTTTATTTTCAATACAGAACATGTAATATAGATAGTATTAAAAATATATTAAAAAATAAAAAAATTTCAGTTAGAGAATTTATAAAAATAAAATTAAAAAATTTTCCAAATTTACAAATATATATATTTCTTTTAGGAAATATTGGTCTTCATGTATATCTATGGTCTTTAGTTTTTGCTTTTATATTTTGTAATACTGCATTTGAAATAAATTTATTTTTTGGAATAAAATTAATAATATTTTTAATATCATTCTATCAATTTATTCGTTTAATTCAAGATATATCAAAAGATTCTCATTTAAGTAGTATTATAATAACTAATAGAATTCTTTTAATTGTTTGTTGCTTAAATACATTATTTGTATATCTATATCAATTTTTATGTAAAGATTTACTTAGTTTTAAAGATAAAATTTTAGGAAATGAGACTAGTTTTATAATACAAAATTTGCCTAATTTCGGATTTACTATATATGAAGAAGAAAATTTATATTATAATTTTTTTCCCCATTTCATGACAACTTTTATTTGTGTTTTATATTTATGGCAAACAGAAGATACACTTCAACTAATGATAAAATTTCTTAATCAAAGAAGGAATACAATGGGAAAAATATTAGAAAATAAAAGAAAAAAAAAATTGTTAGAAAAAAAAAGAATAGAAAAAATAAAAGAGGAGAGGAATGAATTTATCCAAGATAAATTATATTCTGATAAATATGATGAAAATAGTAATGAATTAAAATCAAAAAGCAAAAGTTTGTTAAAAGCATATATTATTATATTTTTTACAGAATGTTATTGGCTAGGTTTATTTTTTTCTATTGGACTTATTTTTAGTTATTACTTATCATTTTCTATGCTGATTTATGTTCTAATTTTTGGATCTTTTTCAATAATAATGTTTTATAGAATTATAATAAAATTAACAAATTATATAAAAAATAAATCATATTTTATATCAAAAGTAATAAGATATTCTATAGTAGAAAAGCCAAGAAACAGAGAAATAAATCGAAAATATAGAATGCTCATTTTTAAATGTTTATTATTTTTCAGTTTTTTTGACTTTTTTTTACTTTATTTCTACGGAATTTTTGGTTTCTTTCAATATGGATGTAATCCAGGATTATATAAAGGATGTAGTACAAATCATACTAAAATATTTGAAATGGAAACAAACGAAGATGCAATTAAATCATTTGCATTTTTATTTGGTATATATTTTGATGTAGAAAAGGAAAAATTATTAGGAGTAGCGATTGCTCATTTAATTTTAACTAGTTTAATAATTTTTGATGTATATAATCAAAAATTGCAAGATTATTATTTAAATTTATCTGAAAATTTAGTCGCAGATATTCAAAAATTGGTAAACGAAAATAATGTTCTACAAAAATATGCAGATGTGGCAGATTTGAATATATTAATACAAATTGGATTATCAATAGCTGGAATTAAATTAAATACAGAAAAACAAGGAGGAGTTGGTTCAAGAATATCTTTAATGGATCAATTTTATGATCCTAAAAAAAATATGAATGGTATACAGTTAATTAAAAATATAAATTCAATTAAAAAGGAAAATGAAGAAGAAGATGAACCTTTAAAAACTGATGAACCTAAGCAAAATATATCAGAATGTTATGATCTTAATGAAAAATCTCAAAATAATGATTTTTTAAAAAATAATAAAATTCAAAGATTTATAAATATGATAAAAAAATCAAACGAAAATGAACAACAATTATCATTAAGTAATTCTAAAGATAGAATAATTCTCTTTATAAAAAAACTAATTGAAGAATTAATAATTTTTATTTCGTTATGTTTAGCATTAAGTAAATTGAATATTTATACATTTATTTATTTTTTAGTAACTTTTATTTTAATAGCAACAAAAAAGACAATGTTTAAATATTATTTATTATATATTTTTATTTATATTGCAATTTTAGTACAATCTATATTATTTTTATTAAATATTAATTCAAAAACTTCTCCAAAAACAAAAGATAAAACAATTTTTGAGGTTTTAAATAAAACAATGAGTATACCAATATATAAAGAGCGTTTCAATTTAACTGAGACAACAGGATTTTTTTATGGATTAGGAATTAATGAATCTCAAACAAATTTAATTTGGCTTGAATTTTTGCAAATTATAGTAATATATTTTTATTTAAATTATTTTTCATATAGTATATATCAAGAAATTATTAATTTAGGCTCTTCTTCTTTAGCAGATCAAAGATTTGATTTTGAATCTTTAAATATGGAAGATGGTTCAATTGAACAAATTAAAACAATGACAGAATATCAATTTTTTCAACTTAAAGAGTGCCTTGGTTGTTTTAATTTTAATATAGGAAATACTATGGAAGAATTTTTTCAATCATTAAAAATAAATAAAAAAAGTTTTGTAAACTTTTTTGATACAAAAGCTGATAAAAAAATATATTTAAATTTATCAAAAATTAAAAATCCAATTTTAAAAGAATTAATAGAATTTAGAATGTATGAAAAAGAATTTTTAAATAATGTTGAGCAAAGAAAAAAAGGAAAATATAAACCTTTGCCAAGTCAATTATTAGTATTGCAACAAATAATATACTTATATTTTCATTGCTTTCTATTAATATTAATAATAGTATTATCAATGATGACAGCAGGTGTATTATCAGCAATATATTTTTCAATATGTTTTTATTATTTAATTAAAAGTGATAGTATATATTTAGGTCAAGAATATTCTTATCCTAAAGCAATAAAAACAACTTTAAGAATAATGGTTTTAATAGATATTATTATTCAGGGAATATATCAATTGCCTTTTTTTTCAATGGAAGATAATGATTTAAGGTTTAGAATATTTAGAGCTTTTGGTCTTATTCAAGTTGTAAATATAAATAAAGATGAAATTAGTACAATACAACAATTAGAAATATTTGGAAAAGCTTTAATATATTTCTTTATGAGTGTTCAAAATTTAATCTATAATTCAAAAACATTTAAAAGATATTATTTAGTATATTTATTAGAAAATAAATTTCAAACAAATAAAACTAGTTTAGTCAATGCTTTTACATTTAATAATGATAGAGTAAAAATTTATCAAAGATCTTTGTCTATTAGACAACAAAGTATAGAAGCAATGCATGATTTAAATGAAATAATAACAGAATTAAATTCTAAAATGAATAAAATGGGTGAAAATTTATTTACAAAAAATAAATTAGAAATAAAGCAGAGTCCATTACAATTTATAAATAAGCAAGAGAATTTAAATTCAAATAATAATATAAATATTAATAATGATATAAACAATGAACAAAAAAAGCCTAAAATATATTTAGAAGTTGGAGAAATAAAAGAAAAAATTAAATCAATATTATATGATAATTTTATAACAAAAATATATTTATGGTTACATAAATATTCTGCTAATTATAAAAGTATCGATAAGGATGCTAAAAATGATTTTTATATAGAAACAATAAAAGGAGAAACAAAAATTAAATCAATAATTGAAAATGATATAAATAGAGCTTTGTCAATTATTGATTTAACTGAATTAGAAAAAAATGATATAAAAGATATTGAATTATTAATTGAATCACAATTTGATGAAGAAAAAAAAAGATTTATAGAAAATAAAAAAATTAGAGAAGCAAAATCAAAGAAAAATATCAATAAATTTCAAAAATTTGGTAATAATTTATTAAAATTAAATAGATTTGTGAAATTAATGTACGGTCAATTTAAATCAGGTAGTTTTGATGATATTATAAATGAAAATAAAGAGCAAATATTGGAATTATTCAGAATTCAAACAGAAAAAGAAAGAATAGAAAAAGAAAAAAAAGAAAAAGAATTTCAAATAAAACAACAAAAATTAAAATATATTGAAGAATTATTTAATACAAAATTATTTAAAAAATATTTAAAAACTTCATATCAAATTAGGCATATATTTTTATATTTACAATCATTATTCATAAATCATTTTACATGGGTTTGTTATTTTTTTATGTTATTAGATCATATGATTTGCTCATCAGTTATTTCTTTAGTTTATCCTTTATCAATATTTTGTTTTGCATTACTTGAATATCCAAGACCAAAAAAAACTTATTGGATTTTATGTATGGTATATACAATGATTATAATGTTTATTAAATTTATAATTCAATTAAAAATTATATTATTATTTATATCAGAAAAAAGGTATACCAACTTAATAATTAAATTACATTATTATAGAATAGGTTTCAGATATTTTTCTTCTACATTTAGTAAAAGTTTTATAAAATATATAATTTTTGATGCTTTAGTTATTTTTTCGATCTTAATAAATAGAAATTTATTGATAACAGAAGGACTTTGGTTTAAAAGAGAAGAAGAAATTGAAAATATTTATGAAGCATCTGAAAGAATATCAATATATAAAACAAAGAAATATAATAACAAATTTGAAGCAATGCAAGATTTATTACTAAAGTATATATATACTCCAAGAGAAGTGATAAATATTAAAAAGGGTTTAGAGCAAAATAAAATTATAGAAAATAAAAATCAAAAAGAAAAAAGAAAGAAAAATGAAGTTAAAAATATTGTTAAACATAAATTTCCTTTTTTTGGAAAGAGAAATACAGTCTCCGAATACAATGAAGCTAAAAAAACTTATTTTAATAAATTATTCACTAAAACTAGAAATGAAAAACCAGGAAGTGATTTTTATGCTGCATATAGTTTAGTTATGTTTTTAATATGCATGTATATTTTAATATTTTATACTAGAATGGATCAAGATAAAACATATGGTTCAGTTAATTTAGATACAACTCAATTCAGTGGAAATATGGTTATAATTTTAATATTACATATTATTATTTTAGCATATGATAGAGTTATTTTTGTGTCTCAAAATAGAGAAAATATAGAATATGAATATTACTTTTATAAAAGAAATGAAAATAATGGGCAAGGTGAATTAATTTCTGATGTTGAATTAAATCATTTAAAAAGTGAAATAACTAAAAATGATGAAAATTCTAAATACAATAAAATATCAGCTAAAGAAATTGAAAAATTAAAAGAAAAATATAATATTTTATTTATTCAAAAAGAACAATTTAATAAACCTTTATTAAATAAATATATTTTGCATTTATTTACAACGTTTTTAAGTCATTTTATGATATTTTTTTATTTTCCTATTAGAGGTAATATAAATTTAGGAAATGAACATTATTGTGATGTAGAAGAGGAAAAAGAATGTAATGATTTTAATAAAAATAAATATATTATTTTTTTTTATATTATTTATTTATTTTATTTAATTTTATCTGCTCTTCAAATTAAATTTGGTTTTTATGATATAAGAAGAAAATCATTATTTAAAAAGAAAGATGATGAAATGTTTAGTAATTTATGTAGTCTTTTTCAAGCAATACCATTTTTAAATGAAATAAAAAATGCTCTTGATTGGACTTTTACAAGTACATGCTTTAATTTAATTCAATGGAACAAATTTGAAGCAATATATGATACAATTTTTGATACTTATTGTGAAAAAAGTGATTGGGATGAAAAATCCATAGGTAAAAGAATAAGCAGAAAACAAAAATATTCTATAGGTGGTTCATTAGCTTTTATTTTAATTTTAATATTAACTGTTCCTTTAATATTATTTAGCTCTTTAAATCCAACAAATAAGTTAAATAATTTAACTGGTGCAAAAATAAGTGTTGATTTATTTTTTAATTATCAAAATGGTGCTATTAAAAAATATAATATTTTCGAAAATACAAGAGCTGATTCTATTTCAGAAATCGCAATTAATAATGATGATACAATTTGGGGAAAATATAATTATTCTAAATCTGTCCAAACTCGTAATTTTAATAAAGAGCAAGTTCAACGTGTTATTTTTTCAGAAACTAGTGATAGAAATTGGGATTTAGCTATTCCTCATATTAAAAATTTAATATCTTTATTAGATCTGAAAAATAATACTGATTTATCATCTGTCCAAATAAGCATTGGTTATGAACTAACAAGGCCTTTACCAGCTGAAGCTCAGACCTGCTCTGATTCATTTGTAGTAAATATTTATAAAAAAGGTGATCATTTTAATAATAGTTTTATAGAAAAAATTAGAACTGCCTTAGAAAACTGTGAAAATACAAGTGATATCATATCTAAAGTATATTCCTGTCCTTTAAGATTAACTAGTGGGAGTGAAGTTAATGAAATCAAAGATGAAAATTATTTCCCAAAAAAAGATGTAAAAATAGGATTTGAAGGATGTGAAAAAGATAATAATTCTAATAATATAAATTATTTTAATTCTTATTTTACTGTTAAAACTTATTATGAAGGAGAAGAACAACCTTTGGAACTTCATATTTTTAGTGATCAAATATCAGAAACTACTTCAGGATATAGTGTTATAACATTTTATGTTTCATTTGTTTTATTAGCCGGAACGTATATAAGAGATTTTTTAGCTAATGAACCAGAAAAAATAATGTTAGAGGAATTACCTCATCCTAAAAAAATTGTTGAATTATGTGAAGGAATAAAAATTGCAAGATATAGTTATGATTTTAAAAATGAAGAATATTTATATACAATTTTAATAGAATTAATGAGAAGTCCTGACTATTTAAAATTAATTACTGATTCGAGTTTGGACCATTTTAAACAAAGAGAAGAAATGACAGAAAATAATTAAATATAAAATTTTTGTCTTTAAATAATATTAAGAGATGTTCTTTTCATAATTCTTATATTATATATAATTAATAATATTAAATATAAAAGATGATTTACCTTATATTATATTAATATAAAAATAAGATATATTTAAATTTTAATATAGTTAATTTAAATAAAAATTTTTATATACTGATTTTAAGTTATTAGGAGATAATATGGATAAAGATATTGATTCAGATATTAAGAATAAAGACTATATTTATAATACAACTAATTCAACTAATTTAATAAGTAATTTAACTACTAGTATTTTAAATAGTAATAACGAAAAAAATAATATGTTTTTTGAATCAAACATGAATACTGATTTTTTAATTAATCATTATATATTAAAATTTCAGAATAATATAAAAATAAATATATTAGATTATTATTTAAAATGGTGTTTAAATAGTTGTAGGTTCGACTCTTTTTTTTAATATATAATTATGCTATTCTACCTTATATAGAATTTGAATATAAATATTTACTAAAAAATGATGATTTATATGCTTTTAATATTTTTTTAAATAATAATATTAAATTACAATGTGGATATAATTTTTGGAATATATATCTTTTGTATAATAAAGATTTTTTTAATATAACTTGTAATAAAATTGAATGGAAAAAAGTTAATACTATTATTTTTATATTTAAATATTTAAATAAATTTGAATTTTTTTTAAATGAATATAAATATATTTCAGATGTAAAATGTAAACATTTATTAATATGAAAAAAAAGAAAAATTTTTACTGATTCTTTATTTTTTAGTATTAATAAGTATATTGATCATTTTAATGATCACAAAGATATAATATGTGATAATATTATTTTAATTAGAGAATTTTGTAATAAATGTAAAACTTATTATAATTTTAAAATAATATCTAATTCAGATTTTTTATTTATTATATTTGATTATGATTATAATGAACTAACAGATACCATTCCTTTAGATATAAAGAA
>JAEEGL014285466.1_pt1 | contig 10186 bp, 10 predicted proteins | sample 9134231 | NCBI WGS metagenome assembly JAEEGL01 (sample SAMN16246548, study PRJNA631951) | gut metagenome | biome: gut microbiome; feature: rumen; material: fiber-attached | host: Bos | place: Iran: Karaj | collected 2018-10
ATCCATTATCACGATGAGCCTCGCGATGCCGAAGTGCCTTATTTCCTTGCTCAAGAGCTCATTCCCGGATGGCTAAAGAATATGGGTATCACGGAAGCGACGTATTGTCCGCCAAAAGGATACTTTGTTGCGGATGAGAATCCAGAAGCTTTTGAGGCATACGAATCGACTTTCCCCAAAAAGGAAAAACTCCGTCTGCCTGGACAATTGGGATACGAAGGATAAGTTACTTCACCACAAACTTCTTGGTTTCAAGAAGTCCTTCCCCCTTGATCTGTAAGAAATAAACGCCCTTTTGCAATCCGGCAACGGAAATGTTGCCACTGGTGGTACCCGAAGATATCTCTTGACCCAACACATTGAAAATGGAATACGATGCCGTTTCCAAAGGAAGGTTCTTTAAAGAAAGGACGTCGGAAACGGGATTGGGATAAACTTCCATCGGTTGTTGGAAAGAGGACTCGTGGACCGCCGTAGGGGGTGGCGTTGTTGGAATGATGTTCAGGATGATCCCCTCCAATTTGGTCAATCCGTAAAAGAAATTCGGATCGGGAATGTCATACCAGTTGTCGTATGATCCACCGTAACCGAAGTTCATGTGGAATTTGCCGTCCGATTCGCGATAGCCATCGACGACGACATTGTGTCCAGATGTTCCGGCGGGATTCTCGACGGCCAGGTGGGCAGGATAACCGGCCTTTAAATTGGCGATCAAAGTGGCATACATCAAGGAATCGGGCTCACGAAACAGCACGCAGTCCGTAAAGCCAAAGCGTTGGTAGGCCTCAAAGGCCTGATTCACTGCGTAGGTGCCGGAACCGTATGACCCCGAGGCGGTATAGACCTGTGTGAGGGCCGTGCCGCAAGCAAAAACCACGGCAGCTGCCAACTCACCGCTAAGTTCCTCGTGGCGCTGGAAAGCGGCATCCACGGAGTCCAATAACTCGTTTAACTGCGGGAAGGAAGGGAACGAATACGTCTCCCAATCGTCGTCAATATGGAAGTTGCGACCAGCGTAACTGGAATAATAGTCGTCACCATCGTCAAAGCGGGTGTTTTGCGTGGTTTGCAGATAATTGATGATCTGTCCCATGGCAACAGCGGGACACCCGGCATAACTATGCGCGTAATTCTCAAATGGATCCGTTGGACAAAGTTGATTGTAGGGATAATTCTGTGTCCAGTGCGATTTCAGGAGTGGACTCTGTGCCCATCCAGTCAGCGCGCAAAATACCAATACAAAGGCGAAAATCTTATGCATGTTCTTTGAATTCTTTAAAGGGTGACAAATATAGTAATAATTTGAATCCCAACATGAATATTGTTAAAAATAATTACCATTGCCTTATTGTTCTTATATCGGATAATAAAGGACGCTCGCTGACGTTATTAATTATGTCTTTTTTAATCTAAAAACCGATGTCCCGATGGTCTATAACAGCGGCCTTTATCAATGAAAAAGTATTGGATCATTCTTTCGACCCTTGTTTTGTTTGCCTTTGCCAGTTGTCAAAAGTTTGCCGGCAATCCCGTCACCAAGGATTTCAGCATTGCCGGGACCTACACCGAACTTGATGTGGAAGATGCGTTCGATGTGTATGTTGACACTGCGGCAACCGTGGTTACTGTCACCGCGGGCGAACATGTCATGCCGAATGTAGTGGTCGAAATCAAACAGAACACCTTGAAAATCTATCTCTCAGGATGGCACACCAACCGTGGAGCGGACATGACGGTGATTCTGCCTTATAACGCTGATTTGAAGGATGTTGACTTATCAGGCGCCTCGGAGTTCCATTCGGAATTCGGGCTTGTGGGAAGAAAAGTGAATGTGGAGTTGTCGGGGGCTTCGGAATTCTATTGTGACCTCGATGCCGATGAAGTGGATATTGACCTGTCGGGTGCCTCTGATTTCGCTGGCGACGTGCTGGCCGACAAGATCGATATGGACCTGTCGGGTGCCTCCAGTATCAAGGGAGACGTGATGGCCCATGAACTTGACATCGATTTGAGCGGTTCCTCGAATGCCACCCTTGAAGGTGAAGTCGGTTTGCTCAAAATGGATCTGACTGGAGCAAGCGACATCAAGAAGACCGTCAACGGGAGCCGATATGGCTTGACCTGCGACCGCTGCGAAGGCTCGATGGCCGGTGCCAGCAACGCCTATATCCACTGTGACGGCACCATCAGGGTCAGCCTCTCGGGTTCGAGCGATTTGCATTATACGGGCACTGCCGCCACCTCGGAATGCAGCATGTCTGGCGCTTCTGGCATTTATCATGATATCCTTTAAACCTTGAAACCATGAGGCGTATCCTTGATAGATATAATCTGACCTGCAACGGCGTCTTTGCGGGACTTTATTACGTGTTTAGTGACGGAACCCATAGCTATTCGGTCAATACATGGGAGTGTGAAATCAAGCAAATTAAGGATCAGTTGGAGGAGAAAGGCTTGTTGAAAGACCGCTCGCAGAAAAGGCCGATTGCCGCCTTGAAGGCGATGATGACGGAATCCAACCGCGTGGCGGGTAAGAAAAGGCCCATCTATGTGGATGGCCCGTTCCGGTTGGAACGGGTCCCACAGGAGACCGGGGAGCGGTTTTGGGTCTATCGTTGTGATGCCGAGAAGGGACAACCGGGCTATTCCGAAAAAGATCATTCCGCTGCGCACTACGAAGGGCCTAAAACCCCTGATGGAATGCAGGAATGGACCACATGGTATGCATTCGAAAAAATGGATGACGGCACCTATCAGGCTTCGCTTGATGAATCCTGGTGGTGGGGTGGTGGCCACAACGACGGCGGCACAATCCGTACTGAGATTCCTGAAGAATGGTTTGAATTGCCCTACGACGCGTTCCTGGAAAAGGTGGTCACCCTGTCGGCAGCCTCGCATTACGGCTTCACCCCGGATGAGCTGCAAGCCAAAGAGGGGCTGAAGGAATTCTTTGGGTTTTAGCAAAAGATTCTAGCTATGCAAAGAAAAGCGGAGCAATCCTTTTTGGGTTGCTCCGCTCATTTTTATTCTTCTTCGATTTCGTTGACGGTATTCGTCGTGGAGTCCACCTCCACCTCGGGTGTCGGTGGGCCATACAACTCCGCAGGGGGTGGTCCATAAACCTTAGGCGTGTGGATGCCGAAACAGCTGCTGACACCAAATAGCAATGCCAGTCCTGTCAAGATACGGGTCCAAATCCTGCGAGGTGGTTTTTTCATGGCGCTTTTCCTTTGTCAACTTCGCTTGGTTGAAGATTTCGCTATTCCATTCTCATTATTTCACCGGATGGTCCATGGCAAACGCCTTGAGTCTCTCGGCCAGCACCGGGATCTCTTCGCGTTGGATGAGCGAGGTGCAGGCACGGATGCCTTGTTTCTGGCTGCCGCAGGTGTCGAGTGAGATGCCCGACACGCCGTAGTACAGCATCTCTTCCACCAGGTCGGCGCCGGTGAAGCCCGTGTAGCAGAAGGTGAAGTAGAAGCCGTCGGCGATGGGTTCGCCACAGTCCTCGTCGTAGGTGATGTAGAAGCCGTTCTCAGTGAATGCCTTCTTCATCAGTTCGGCCTTGCGACCGTATTCCAGCACGTCTTCACGATAGTTGTAGGTGCCGTCGTTGACCGCTTTCAGGATGGCGGCCAAGGCGTGTTGTGCCGAATGGGAGGTGCCGGAGCTGAGCGGGTGCAGGGCGCCGAACAGGATGGCACGCAAGAAGACCTCCTGGCCGCAGAAGGCTTTCAGGTCGGGATAATGGCGGCTGGCCAGTTTGTTGCTGATGCCGATGATGGCGCAACGCTCGCCGGCATAGCTGAAGGCCTTGGAGCTGGAGATCATCAGGATGTAGTTGTCGGTGTATTTGCCCACAGTGGGTTGGAACGGCTCCACGCCGGGATGGCTGTAGTCCTTGCGGAAGTCCATGCCGAAGTAGGCGAGGTCCTCCATGACGATGACGTCGTATTTGTTGGCCATCTCGCCGATGATGCGCAACTCCTCGTCGGTGAGGCACACCCAGGTCGGGTTGTTGGGGTTGGAGTAGAGCAGGCTGTGGATGTTGCCCTTGCTCAGCACCTCTTCGAGTTTGGCACGCAACTTCTCACCGCGATAGTCGTAAATGTCGAAGTGCTCCATGGGGATGCCCAGCACCTTGTTCTGGAACTTGTGTACCGGGAAGCCCGGGTCGATGAAGAGGATGGTATTTTTCTTGGTATTGGCGTGTCCGGCAATCATGAAGGAGGCAAATCCGCCTTGCATGGATCCCACGGTGGGGATGCAGTTGGCTGCGTCCACGTCGAGGTTCAGGAAGTTCTTGATGAAACGAGCGGCCTCTTTCTTGAGGACCGGGATGCCGTCGATGGGCGGGTAGTTGGCAGGAACGCCTTCTTGGAGGGCCTTGATCTGTGCTTCGATGCCGACTTTTGCGGGCGGCAGGCCGGGGTTGCCGATCTCCATGTGGATGAACTTTTTGCCAGCAGCGGCCTCGATGTCGCGGGCGAGTTTGTTGATTTCACGGATACCGGCTTTGCCGATGCAGGCCAAGCCGCTTTCTTCAAAGAGTTTTTTCGCTACGTCAACGGGAACAATGTTGTGTTGCATCATGATGATAATATTTTGATTTTTAATAAATTACAGAATAATGCCGATTTGTTTGGCAGGGCAAAGGTAGGCATTTTTTTAATTTTTTCAAAAAATATTGCTCCGATTTCTTGGAGATAACAAAAAAAGCTGTACTTTTGCATCCGCAATGGGACGGTAGCTCAGTTGGTTTAGAGCGCATGCTTGACAGGCATGAGGTCACAAGTTCGATCCTTGTTCGCCCCACATCATAGGGACGCATTGTATGCGTCCTTTTAAATCAAATCGGGGGACGTTAGCCCAGTTGGTTTAGAGCGCTGCCTTCACACGGCAGAGGTCACTGGTTCGAGTCCAGTACGTCCCACAGATCAATGAAGATAACCTGTTGAAAAATCAGCAGGTTTTTTCTTTTTCATAAGTTTTAACACCTTTCCGTCAATTATCTACTTATCTCAGAGCTATCATGACTAGGACGATCCACACTCCAGGTCCTACGTAGTCTTGTGATTCTGCATGAGGCCAAGGTATGCGTCTATATCCAGAACATCGGCCCTTATTCCCTACAATCCGATGGTGAGATCAATCAAGTTGCCTCCATCATGATCACAATATTCGCCGAAATGTCTAATATCGAGACCATAATTTGTTACCTTTCCATATCGGGACGCGTCAACTTCAGCCAGATGGCGAGGTTTGGACAGTCGTGCGAGAGCCGCTTCCGCGACGATGTAAGACTCCGCTACCTCTACAATGGGCCCAGGGTGAAAAGACGTGGCAGGCCGAAGAAGTTCGACGGCGACGTTGACATCAACAACCCGCGAGAGGACGTGTTCAAGAAGACAACCGTCAAGGACGGCGATTCCATCGTGACGCTGTACTTCGCCAAGGTCTATGCCGTCAGCCTCACGCGTGCCGTCGGCGCAGTCATCGTGGTCTATGACGATCCCGACAAGAAGACCCAGGCGCGCAAGGTTTACTTCTCCACCGACCTGACCCTCTCGGGCGAGGATGTCAAGCTCCTGTTCCACAATACGGTAATGGTACAACGAATATTATCCACGTTCGGGAAAACTCCGAACTTGAACTTAAATCAGAAAAATATCAAAGAACTATTGTTTTATGGCGTTAAAACCGCCGCTTAGTAATCAAAATTTTAACGAACTATTGTAAAAATAAAAATACAAGATTTAGCGTATCTGACAGTATTTCTCTTTTTTCATTCTGTACCGTGTCGAGATAGGGATTGCTTAGTGATTGGCAGATGAATAAATATAGTGGGAAGATTTAAGTCGCTGCCACACCAATCACCATCAGCAACAAGAATGCCAACAGTGCGATGGTGATGATGGCCAGTATGCTCCCCAAACAACCCCAATTCCGTTGACCGTCTGGAAGTTTATCCGACAATAGGCAGATGATCAAACCTATGAGCGGAGTGAAGAGGACCGACAAAAAGAAAGTCCATCCGAAACCGATCCTCCTCCTGGCTCCCAACAATCCAACCAATGCCGCCAAAAAAGAATCAGTCAATAATCCAAATATCAATAGTGTTAATCCCATAGTATTAAAGTGTTATGTTTGAGTTGGTGGTGTCGGTAGTGTTCATGTCTAGGTGAAGTTTGATGTTGTGGCAAAGATAATCATTTTTTGTATCTTTACCACCTCAAACAAATGACCATGAAATCCGAAGAGACCAGAAAGCTAAGTGCCAAGGAACAACGGCGGCAGGATGTGTTCGACGAGACCTGCGAGAAACTGATCCGTGAGGGCTACCGGAAGAACGACCTTACCATAGGCATCGTCAAGGCAAATATTCTCGTACTATTGCTTGCTATCCCAGTCATTGCAATCGGCGTTCTGCTGTTTGCCTTGAAGAACCCGATATCACTTCTAACACCAACCCCGCAAGGAAGTCTTCTGTCCATCGTCCTTTTCGTAGTACTGATAGTTGCTCATGAGCTTATCCACGGGCTGACCTGGAGCATCTTTTCCGAGCATCACTTCAAGGACATCGATTTTGGTTTTATGAAAGAGCTTCTTACACCGTATTGCACATGTTCAACACCCCTCCAGAAAAGCCACTATATCCTGGGCGCTCTGATGCCGTGTATTGTGCTTGGTATCATTCCGACGGCGATAGGAATTCTAATCGGTTCTCACTTGCTGTTTTGGGTCGGAATTGTAATGATACTGTCGGCAGGTGGGGACATCATGATCGTCTGCAAGGTCCTGGCATTCAAGAAACAACCTGAATCCAAGGGAATCCTCATATACGACCATCCAACACAGGCAGGTTCGGTAATATTTGAAAAGTAAAGGCATCGCGACATGAACAGCCTATCTACAAAATCTGCTATAATAAAAAATCTTCGGTTGGTGTCCCAAAAATCTTTACCTTTGCCAATCTTTAAATCTTAGCAAAAATGAAAACCAGATCGCTGATTCTTACCCTGTTCCTTCTCACAGGAACCTTCTTTGCCACCGCGCAAGAAAAGAAAAACTTCACTCTTGAAGACCTTTACCAACGCCCGACTTTCTACGCGAAGAGCGTCCGCGGCATGAACTCCATGAAAGATGGCGCCACTTATGGCAGCTTCGAGAAAGGCGCACTTAACATCTATAATTACAAGACAGGCAAACTGGCCAAGACTTTGTTCGAAATCAAGGATCTTGTGCTTGAAGGTGCCGAGACTCCTATCCCGATTCAAGATTATGAACTGAGTGCAGACGAGTCGAAAGTGCTGTTCCTCACGGATATGGAAGCGATCTATCGTCATTCCTACACGGCAAATTATTATGTCTATGACCTGAAAACAAAATCGCTGCAACCGCTTTCGGGAAATGGGAAACAGCGTCTTGCCACGTTCTCGCCCGATGCTACCAAGGTCGGCTTTATGCGTGACAATAACTTGTTTATTAAAGATTTACAAACAGGAGAGGAGAAACAGTTTACCTTTGATGGCCTGTATAACCATATTATTAATGGTGCTCCAGATTGGGTCTATGAGGAGGAATTCAGCTTTTCGCAAGGTTTCTTCTGGTCGCCCGACAGCAAGAAGATCGCCTATATGAAGTTCGACGAGTCGAACGTGAAAGAATTCCAAATGGAAGAGTTTGAAGGCCTTTATCCCGAATGGTACAGCTTCAAATACCCCAAGGCGGGAGAGGACAATTCCATCGTGGAGATCTATGTTTATGATTTGGCCAGCGGCAAGACCGTCAAGATGGATACTGGCACAGAGACCGACATCTATCTGCCGCGTGTGGCATGGACTAAGGATGCCAACGTGCTGGCCATCCAACGTCTCAACCGCCATCAGAACCACCTTGAGATTTTGGCCGCCAATGCCACTACGGGTGCAAGCCGGGTGTTCTATGATGAGACTAACGATTATTACATCGATATCACCGATGACTGGCATTTCCTTGAGGATGGCAAGCGCTTTTTGATGACTTCAGAGAAGAGCGGCTACAACCATATTTATCTTTATAACCTTGACGGTACCTTAGTGAAGCAACTCACTGACGGTCCCTGGGATGTGACCAGTGTTTATGGTTTCGATGGAAAGGAAGTCTTTTTCCAGGCTGCTAAAAACACGCCGGTCGATCGTCAGATTTATGCTGTGAACTTGAAAGGCAAGATGCGTGAAGTGATCAGTCGTCCAGGTACCAACCAAGCTCGTTTCAGCAATAACTTCAGTTACCTTATTAATATAAATAGCTCCATCAACCAACCTCGTCAGTTTGAGCTTTACACCAACAAAGGCAAATTAGTGCGTGTGTTGGAGGATAACCATGAGTTCGCGGAGAAATTGAATACTTTCAATCTCGGCGAAAAGAAACTGATGAAGATCAGCGATCCTGCATTCACCTTGCCTGATGGCACTCAAATCGATGTGGACGCCTGGCAGATCCTTCCTCCCGACTTCGACCCGAACAAGAAATATCCTGTGTTGATTTATGTTTACGGCGGTCCTGGCCACCAGACGGTGAACAACTCATGGGCCGACAGTGACTATTGGTGGCTGCAACTGCTTGCACAGCATGGCATCATCAGTGTGTCCATTAATAATAGAGGTAGCGGTGCTCAGGGCGAGGTCTTCAAGAAGATGACCTACCTGCAACTCGGCAAGTACGAGACAGAAGATATGATCACTTTGGCGAAATATATGGCAAAGCAGCCCTACGTCGATGGTAATAGAATCGGTATTTATGGTTGGAGTTATGGCGGTTTCATGGCTGCCAACGGCATCACCAAGGGAGCTGATGTCATCAGCACTGCCGTGTCGGTGGCTCCTGTGACCAACTGGCGTTACTACGACAACGTCTATACCGAGCGTTTCATGCGCACTCCGCAAGAAAATCCTGATGGTTACGATAAAAACTCGCCAGTACACAACACTGAGTTGATCAAGGGCAACTATCTGCTGTGCCACGGTAGCGGTGATGACAATGTACACTACCAGAATGCCATGGAACTCATCAAGGCCATGATCAGCAACGGCAAGCAGTTCGACCTGATGATCTATCCCAACAAGAACCACGGCATCTATGGAGGTTACGAATATGGTAATGGCGAGTGCCGCATGCATCTCTTCACCAAGATCGACAATTTCCTGTTTAAGCATTTGCTCGGAGAATAAAGATGGTCAGGGAAGATACTGTTTTCGGACCGATTTTCAGTCGTCGGTTAGGTAGTTCTTTGGGCATCAATTTGTTGCCGGTAAATGGTAAAATCTGCACTTTTGACTGCATCTATTGCGAATGCGGATGGAACAAGGATGGGCGTGACGATACCCGTTTGCCCAAGGCCGCAGAAGTGCGAGAAGCTTTGGAAGTCAAACTGAAGCAGCTGGTCAAGGATAGTATTCCGGTGGATTCCATCACTTTTTCGGGTGACGGAGAATCCACCATCAACCCTGACTTTCCACAGATTATTGACGATACCTTGGCTTTAAGGGATAGGTATTATCCTTCGGCCAAGGTGTCGGTGCTTTCCAATGCCACGCAAGTGCATCGCCCCGAGATTTTCAATGCCTTAAGAAAAGTGGATAATCCAATCATGAAGATTGATGCCCCAACCAACGAGTTGGTGGAGAAGATTAACAAACCGGCACCGGGATATGATGTGAATAGGGTAGTGGAGGCTCTTAAAAAGTTCAATGGGGATTTCATCCTTCAGACCATGTTTTTGAGGAGCAAGGACTTTGATTCTTCCTCTCCCGAGGTGCTCAACGGATGGATGGATATAGTTCGTTTGCTGAAGCCTCGCGAGGTGATGGCTTACACCATTGCGCGTCCAACTCCAGAGGAGGGGTTGCAGAAATTCACGGTGGAGGAGATGCGGACGATACTAAGACCTTTGATGGAAGAGGGATTTAATCTTTTGATAAAAGGCTGATACTCCTCAGGGAGTTGTCGCTTTGAAAAGAGAAATCCGCAGAGTATCCAGCTTCTAATTGTTTGTTGGAAAATGAAAGAGGGTGACTAAAAAGTAGTCATCCTCTTTTTTTGATTTTTTATAAGAAAAAAATGGTTATCTTGTTAAAAAATAACGAGATAACCATTGTTTGTATCGATTTATTTCTTATATTTGTAGTGTGAATTATAAAACAAG
>JAEEGL014834308.1_pt1 | contig 10186 bp, 6 predicted proteins | sample 9134231 | NCBI WGS metagenome assembly JAEEGL01 (sample SAMN16246548, study PRJNA631951) | gut metagenome | biome: gut microbiome; feature: rumen; material: fiber-attached | host: Bos | place: Iran: Karaj | collected 2018-10
CCCCGTGTTCTGCGCCTCTGTTCAGTTTTCAGGCGATAGTAATAATCACTGGTATACGCACCTTTCATAGAATTCTTCTATATTTTACATGAAAAAGCAGTAATAGTCAATTGCGATAGTTTTCTTTTGCTGTAGTCGAAGTATTAGAAAAAAGGATTGCTATTTTGTAAAAACAGCAATCCTTTTCTGAGAAAAGATTGCTGTTTTTACAAATCAGAGGAAATCGTTGGATTTCGTAACGCATCCATATCAGGCTTCCGGGGTTCTTCCATGCCGGTTTCCTCAGCCGGCGTCTTGGCTTTCGTTTTCGTCTGCGTAATCCAGTCCTGACGCGGGAATCGCAAAGCTGTAGTGATCTTTCTCTTCACCCTCGCCACGGGGAGTCTTCTTCCAACCCCACAGCAAACTGCGAACCTCAAAGGTACCGGTCTCTTCGTCCTTCTTGAATTGGTACGGGATCGCAGACAGTACCAGCGCGCCAAGGGCGGCGCGGCCAATGATTTTTCCGACTTTCATATGAATCCCTCCTTTGCAGGTTTATTTCATTATAACCCGCAGGCAGAGATCATGTCAATCGTCTCCGCAAACTGTGATATGAAAATGCGCTAAAAATACCATGTTTATATGCAATTTCGTCAATTTATGGTAAAAAAAGGATTGCTGTCTTTGTTAAAACAGCAATCCTGTTCTGGTACGGGTAGTGGGACTCGAACCCACACGGTTGCCCACTGGAACCTAAATCCAGCGCGTCTGCCAATTCCGCCATACCCGCATTCGCGGAGGTATTTTACCACGGAGGGCGGGAATTCACAAGGGGATCGGGAGAAAAAAAGCGGGAAGCCGGAACCTGCCGGCTTCCCGCAGTTCGTCATTGATCTTCCGGTGCTTTTCCGTCTGCCGTGTCCTCCGAAGGAGCGTCCTCCTGCGGTGCCTCCGGCCTGGCGGAAACCTCGCCCGGCATGGGGATCGGCTCAGAGGTGATGTGGATATGTTTGGCGGGCTTTTCGATCACGTCCGGTACTGAGGGGCGGAACAGTTTCTGTCCGTCTTCCCTGGAAGCGCCGTAGTTGTCCACCGTCTCGGGGTCCCGGCCTTCGATGATGGCCATCATCTCCTGCCCGGTAATGGTCTCCTTCTTCAGCAGATAGGAGGCGATCTTGTCCAGCAGTTCCCGGTTGTCCCGGAGGATCTGGCGGGCTTCCTCATGGCACTGGCGGATGATGGCGATGGTGGCACGGTCCGCGGCGGCATAAGTCTCCTGGGCGCAGGTCATGGAATAGGTGCCGTCCAGATACTGGCTCTGCACACTGCCCAGGGCCATCATGTCGAATTCCTCGCTCATGCCGAAACGGGCTACCAGGTTCCTGGCCAGTTCCGTAGCCCGCTCAATGTCGTTGGCGGCGCCGGAAGTCATGGTGTTGCAGACGACTTCCTCGCTGGAGCGGCCGGCCAGAAGGGTTCGGATCTCGGCCAGGATGTCGTCTTTGGACATGAGGAATTTTTCCTCTTCGGGCAGATGGAGCGTGTAGCCCAGAGCGCCCTGAGTGTGGGGGACGATGGTGATCTTGGACACCGGCTGGGCATTCTTCTGCTTGGCGGCCACCAGGGCGTGGCCCACTTCGTGATAGGCAATGATCCGCTTTTCCTCGTCGGTGATGACGGTGCCCTTCTTCTCACTGCCGGCAATGACCGTCTCGAAGGCGGCAAGCAGATCGTTCTGGTTGACGGCTTTGCGGCCATGACGGACAGCGCGCAGGGCGGCTTCGTTGACCAGATTGGCCAGGTCGGCGCCGACCGTACCTGCGGTAGCCTGTGCGCTCTTCTCCAGGTCCACGTCCTCAGCCAGATGGATGTTCCGGGTATGAACCTGCAGGGTGGCAAGACGGCCGGCCAGGTTGGGACGGTCCACGGTGATGCGGCGGTCGAAGCGGCCGGGCCGCAGCAGGGCCTTATCCAGCACTTCGGGCCGGTTGGTGGCGCCCAGGACGATGACGCCCTTGCTGGGATCGAAACCGTCCAGTTCTGCCAGTAGCTGGTTCAGTGTCTGCTCCCGCTCGTCGTTGCCGCCGAATCGGACGCCGTCACGGCTCTTGCCGATGGTGTCGATCTCATCGATGAAGATGATGCAGGGAGCGACCTTGGCGGCTTCCTTGAACAGATCGCGGACGCGGCTGGCGCCGACGCCGACGAACATCTCTACAAAATCGGATCCGGAGATGGAGAAGAAGGGGACGCCCGCTTCACCGGCCACAGCCTTTGCCAGCAGGGTCTTGCCGGTACCGGGGGAACCCACCAGCAGCGCGCCCTTTGGGAGTTTGGCGCCGATGGCTGTATACTTGCCGGGGTTGTGGAGGAAATCGATGATCTCTTCCAGGCTTTCCTTGGCCTCATCCTGACCGGCCACATCCTGGAAAGTGACGCCGGTGGATTTCTCCATATAGACTTTGGCGTTGGACTTTCCAACGTTGCCGATGCCGCCGATACCGCCGCCGCTCTTGCTGAGGAAACGCATCAGCAGCATGAAACCGCCTACCATCAGGACGGTGGGGAGGATGTAGGCCATCATGAACTCCAGAATGGGGCTCATCCGCGCTTGATAGGGAGCGGTATATTCCACGTTGTGCTCTTCCAGCAGGGCCAGGAGATCCGGGTTGTACAGCTCCACCGTATAGAGGACCAGCCCGTTCTTCTCCGTGTTGGCATACTCCTTGCCGTCATCGTCCACATAGACGTAGTTGTCCACCGGCGTCAGATAGATGGTGCTGTCCTTGAAGACGATGCTCTTGGCCTTGTCCTCTTCCACCAGCTGAATGAACTCGCTGTATTTGATTTCGTGGCTGCTGGCGCGGTTGGAGGTGTTCTGGCTGTATGCCTGGATGTAGTTGAGAATGACGACGGCCACTACCGCCCATGCGATCAGGGTCAGAACACCGCGCAGGTTCCGGTTCGGCCGGTCATTTTTGTTGTTTTTGTTGTTGGGATCCATAAAAGGTCTCCTTCCATTCTATCAAAAAGCCGCACAGGCGGTCTGTTTCCGAAAGTATGTGTCAGTATACCATAGAATAAGGGAAGCGACAAGCATCGAAGGAGGTTATTTTCTGTAAAATTTCTATGAAGGAGTGCTTTATCTTGAGGGGAAAACATGATATACTTAACTTTGATATAGTATTTTCTGCGAGAGGGAACCGGACTCATGAGAGAGAACGAGAAGAAAAAAACCAGGCCCGAACCGGAGGCGGATGCGGATGGCATCATCGAAGGGCGCAATGCGGTGATCGAGGCCCTTCGGACCAGCACGGCAATCGACAAGATCTATCTGGCAAAGGGCGAGACAGACAAGACCCTGGGGCATATCGCCTCCCGGGCTCGCGAAGCCGGTGTCGTGGTAGTGGAGGCGGACCGGCGGAAACTGGACGCCATGTCCCGGACACATGCCCATCAGGGCGTCATCGCGCTGGCAGCCGTCCGGGAATACGTCACCGTGGAATCCATCCTGGCCGCCGCTGCGGAGAAGGGAGAAGAGCCCCTGATCGTGGTGTGCGATGAGATCTCGGATCCCCACAACCTGGGCGCCATCCTGAGGACGGCTGAATGTGCCGGCGCTCACGGTGTGATCATCCCGAAACGCCGGAGCGCAGGACTCACGGCCGTTGTTGCCAAGACCAGTGCCGGGGCTGTCAGTTATATGCCGGTAGCCCGGGTATCCAATATTTCGGCCGTGCTGAAGGAGTTGAAGAAACAGGGCATCTGGGTGTTCGGCACAGCGGCAGAGGGAGCGACAGATCTGTATAACGCCGACCTGCGGGGCCCGGCTGCCGTTGTCATCGGCTCCGAAGGGGACGGCATGACCCGTCTGGTGCGGGAGAACTGCGACTTTCTGGTGAGCATCCCCATGAAAGGGCGGATCTCATCACTGAATGCCTCGGCGGCAGCGGCGATCCTGCTGTATGAAGCGGTGCGGCAAAGAAGACAAACTGGTAGGACGGAGTAAATGGGCAAGTATTCGGACGACGAACTGTATCAGGTGCTGACGGAGACAGGACGCTTTCTCAAAGACGTCGTACCCGTTGAGGGAGCGGAATACTCTCTGGATTCCATTCTGGCTGAATTCGGCCAGAGTGCGGCGGAGCCTGCCCCTGAGCCTGCCCCTGAGCCGGTCCCGGAACAGGAAAGACCGGCCCCCGAGGAGGGCTCGGAGAAAAAGGACGATCCGGCCGACACGAGCGAGAAACCGCATCCGGAGCCGGAAGAACCACCGGTCCCCGTGACGGCAGGCCGTCCCATGATGGATACCATGAGCCTCCGGCAGGTGCTGGAAGCCAACCGGCATCGCGCTGCCAAAAAAAGGACGGAGGAGCCGGCTGCGGAGGAAAAGCACCCTTCGAAAACCGGGACGGATCCGAAACCTGGTGAGATAAGCGAACCGCCGGCCGAAAAGAGCGAACCGCCGGCTGAAAAGAGCAAACCGCCGGCCGAAAAGAGCGAGCTGCCGGCTGAGAAGAATGAATCGCCGGCTGAAACAGAGAAGCCGGCGCCTGAGAAAGAAGGAACCGATCCCGAAGAGACGGAAGAGATACCCGCTCTGGAGAAAAAGGCTCCGTCCCGCCTGATCGCGAAGAAGCGCCCGGGCTGGCGTGTGATCCTGGGGGGACAGGGACAGCGGGAGGAGCAGAAAGAGCAATCTCCCCAGCCGGAGGCGGAAGACCTGCGGGATACCAAAGAACTCTTCCTGAACAAGAAAAAGACGGCGGAGCCGGTACAGGCGCAGCCCGAAGTATCTCCTCCGTCCGCTGTATTTCCGGAAGAACCGGAAGGCATGCACAAGGTGCCCCTGGAACAGGTCATGTCCCAGACGGTGGAAGCGGTCCTGGATCAGGATGATGCGATCCTCGAACAGCCCAGGCCGCTGAAAGAGCGGTTAACGGAGATCCTGGCGGGCTGCCAGGAAAAACTCGGCGCATTGCTGTCCGGAGGGAAAAAGGCGGAGGGTTCCCGTCTGGAAACGGCGGAGGATACCGCGGAACCGGCGGAAGAAACCCCGGAGCCGGACATGGAACAGGCCGCCAAAGAGGAAAAGCGCCGGTGCAAGAAGATGCATTTCCACGCACTGATGTCCGCAGTGCCGGCATTGCTGCTGGCAGTGCTGACGATCCTGGACGGCCTGGGGGTGCTGAAGAGTTTCTGGAGCAGGATGCCCCTGATGCGCTGCGCGGTCCCGGGACTGCTGCTGCTGGCTGTGGTACTGCTGACCGCGCCTGTCTGGCAGGCTATGGCAGAGGGACTGAAACGCGGGCTGCCGGGATGCGAACTGGGCGCCGGTCTCACAGCACTGGCGGTGCTGGCCGACTGCGCTTACGGCGTTCTGGGCAGATCCGGAGGACCCGCCCCCCTCGCGGCGCCTGCGGCCGCACTGGTGTGGCTGTGTCAGCTGGGGCTTCTGACGGAAGCCCGGGCGCGGTGGGACGCATTCCACCTGGCTGATATCGGAGGCGTGCCCCCCTACGGGGTATCTGTCACCGCTGCCGGTGCGTGCAAGCAGCGTGGCACCCTCGACGGTTTCTATCATTATTCACACAGGACCGACCCCGCCAGGAAGTGGCAGAAGATCCTGATACCCGTCTATCTCGGCGCCGCCACAGTACTGGCCGGAATCGTGATCCTGTCGAAAAAAGTTGGGGGAGATCCGCTGTGGATCTGGTCCGCGATCCTGGTGGCGGCGATCCCGCTGGCCCTGCCGCTGACAGGAGCGCTTCCCCTGCGGTATCTCAGCAGCCGCCTGGTGAAGAGCGGAAGCGCTGTGGCCGGATTTGCAGGAGCCAAAGCGGTCAGCAGATCCCGCCGCATGGTGGTGACGGATGACGATCTGTTCCCGCCGGGAACGGTAGGTCTCAACGGACTGAAGGTTTTCGGCGAGGAGATCGGAAAGGTGGTCTCCTACGCGGCCAGCATGACCCGGGCCTGCAACAGCCAGCTGCACCCCCTCTTTGAACAGCTTCTGACGGCTGAGGGCGGTACTCATCTGCCGGTCGAGGACCTGCACTTCTTCGAGGAAGGCGGTATCGGCGGGACCATCCACGGCGAGAGTGTCATCATGGGCAGCGCATACTTCATGCGGAAAAAGCATGTGACGCTGCCCCAGGAACTGAAACTCAGGACCGGTGTTTTCCTGGCGGTGGACGGAGCGCTGATCGCCATCTTCGCCATCAAGTACTCTCCGTCCCGGAACGTGGAATGGGCGCTCCGGGCTCTCCGCCGCAACCGGATCGAACCGGTGCTGGCGGTCCGAAGCTGCAACATTACGCCGGGCCTTCTCAGAAAGCGGTTCAATCTGGACGCCAAACCGGTGTATCCCGATGTTTCCACCCGGCTGGCGCTCTCGGATGTAAGCATGGAGACGGCGGAGAAATCCAGTGCCATCATCTACCGGGAAGGGCTTATGCCGCTGACCGAGACGGCAGTGGGATCCCGGCGGATGCTCCGGGCTTCCCGGAGCGCTACCGTCCTGGCGTGGCTGGGAGGCCTGTGCGGCATGCTGCTGGCCTACTATCTCACCGGGGCGGGGGCCTTCGAGCTGATGGATCCTCTCCGGATGCTGGTCTTCCAGGGACTGTGGCTGCTGCCGGCATGGCTCCTGAGCGGTCTGGTCAAGCACTATTAAGGAAACAAGGCAACAGCCGCAGGGCAACCTGCGGCTGTGTTTTCGGAACACAGCAGAACCGCAGGGGGATATCCTGCGGAAACAACGGAAAAATCTGCAGGAACAAGGGAAAATTACTGTTGTCAGGTATCAAAAAATAGTATATAATCTATATGTTGAGCAATTTGCGCTATGCCGCGCTTACAGAAAATGAAGGGAGAAACAGAAACTATGACTGCCAACGACATTCGCAATATCGCGCTGCTGGGTCACGGCGGCTCCGGCAAGACCTCTCTGGCTGAGCAGATGCTGTATATGACCAAGGGCACCGACCGTCTCGGCCGGACCGTGGACGGCAATACCACCTGCGACTATGACGCCGAGGAGATCAAGCGTCAGATCTCCATCTCGCTGGCTTTTGCCCCTGTGAACTACAAGGGCGTGAAGATCAACGTGATGGACGCCCCCGGCAACTTTGACTTTTCCGGCGAAGCCATGTCCGCCATCCGGGCTGCTGAGTGCGCCGTACTGGTTGGCGCCGCCAAGGACGGTCTGTCCGTGGGTATCGAGCGCAGCTGGAAGATGCTGGGCAGCAAGCCCCGCATGATCTTTGTCAACCGCACTGAGGAAGCCAACTCCGATTACCTGGGCTGCGTGGAAGCCCTGAAGGGCAAGTTCGGCCAGGCCATCACCCCCATCGTCGCCCCTGTGGTAGACGGCAACAAGGCGGTCACCGCCATTGTGGACCTGCTCCACAACAAGGCCTATGAGGTCAAGGGTGGCAAGGTCGTGAGCTGCCCCATTCCCGCGGAAGTGGCCGACGAGGTCGAAACCCTTCGCGCTGAGCTGATGGAGAACGCCGCCGGCGCCGATGAGGAGCTGATGGAAAAGTTCTTCGAGGACATGGAACTGTCCGCTGAGGACATTGCCAAGGGTCTGAAGATCGGCGTGCGGGACGGCAGCATCTGCCCCGTCCTGTGCGGCAGCGCTGTCACCGGCCTGGGCGTCGAGATGCTGATGCAGACCATCCTGGATCTGGTGCCCGTCGCCACTGAGATGCCCGCCGAGTCCGCGGAGGACGATGACGGCAACGCCGTGGAAGTCGCCATCGATCCCGACGGCGCCACCGCTGCCATCGTGTTCAAGACCATTTCCGACCAGTACGGCAAGTACTCCATGATCAAGGTCATCCGCGGCAAGGTCACCAGTGACATGGCCCTGTACAACGTCACGACCGGCAATACCGAAAAGCTGGGCCGCCTGTACTTCATGAAGGGCAAGAAGGGCGAAGAGACCAAGGAGATCTGCTGCGGCGACATCGGCGCCATCGGCAAGATGGACCGGGTCCGCACCGGCGACACCCTGTGCGATCCCAAGAATATCGTGAAGCTGGCCGGCATGTCCTATCCCCAGCCCTGCTATGAGCGCGCCATCGCCCCCAAGACCAAGCAGGAAGTCGAGAAGGTCGGTACCGGACTGAACAAGCTGAACGAAGAGGATCCCACCTTCCACGTCACCAATAACGCCGAGACCCATCAGGTGGTCATCTCCGGTACCGGCGACATTCAGATCGACGTGCTGTGCGCCAAGCTGAAGTCCCGCTTCGGCGTGGACACCGAGCTGTCAACCCCCCGTGTTCCCTACCGTGAGAAGATCCGCAGCAAGGTGGAGCAGCATGCCCGCTTCAAGAAGCAGACCGGCGGCAGCGGCCAGTTCGGCGACGTCGTTATCGTCTTCGAGCCCCAGACCGATCAGGAGGACATGGTATTCGAAGAAGCCGTGTTCGGCGGCTCGGTGCCCAAGAACTACTTCCCCGCTGTTGAGAAGGGCCTGCGCGAGAGCTGCCTGAGCGGCGTTCTGGCCGGCTATCCCGTGGTGTTCCTGAAGGCAACCCTCATCGACGGTGCCTACCACCCCGTGGACTCCTCCGAAATCGCCTTCAAGGTGGCTGCCAACATGGCCTTCAAGGAAGCTCTTCCCAAGGCCAAGCCCGTGCTGATGGAGCCCATCGGCGAGCTGAAGGTCACTGTGCCCGACAACTACGTGGGCGACGTGATGGGCGACCTGAACAAGCGCCGCGGCCGTGTGATGGGAATGAATCCCACCGGCGACGGCGAGACCGTTCTGGAGGCTGAGGTGCCCATGGCCGAGATGACCTCCTATGCCATCGATCTGCGCTCCATGACGCAGTCCCGCGGCCTGTTCACCTTCAATTTCGCCCGCTATGAGGACTGCCCCCTGGCGGCTCAGGAGAAGGCCATCGCCGAGGCAAAGGCCCTGGCGGAAGCCGAGTAAGAGGATCCGAAGCATATCAGAAAAGACCGCTGCTCCCTGCAGCGGTCTTTTTGCGTGCCATCACGGTTTTTTATGACCCCATGAAAAAAGAAAGACTTTTCAAGGGGAATGGGTCTGTGGTATAATATGGGTGACAAACAGGGCGGAGGAAGGTTCCGCCGAAACTAAAATGAAACTGGAGGAAAACATCATGAAGAAATGGGTATGTTCCGTCTGCGGCTATGTTTTCGAAGGCGAAAATCCCCCTGAGCGCTGCCCCGTATGCAAGGTCCCCGCTGAAAAGTTCGTGCTGCAGGCCGGCGAAATGAGCTGGGCTTCCGAACATGTGGTGGGTGTCGGCAAGAGCTTCGGCGCCGACGTTCCTCCCGAGGTTCAGGAGGAGATCATTGCCGGTCTCCGCTCCAACTTCGAGGGAGAATGCTCCGAAGTGGGCATGTACCTGGCCATGGCCCGCGTCGCTTTCCGCGAGGGCTATCCCGAGATCGGCCTGTACTGGGAGAAGGCGGGTCTGGAGGAGGCCGAGCACGCCGCCAAGTTCGCCGAACTGCTGGGCGAAGTGGTGACCGATTCCACCAAGAAGAACCTGGCCATGCGCGTGGACGCTGAGACCGGCGCCACCCAGGGCAAGACCGATCTGGCCAAGCTCTGCAAGAAGTACAATCTGGACGCCCTCCACGACACCATCCATGAGATGGCCCGCGACGAGGCCCGCCACGGCAAGGCCTTCAAGGGCCTTCTGGAGCGGTATTTCAAGTAAGGCACCATGGCAGAGTGTAAACTGGTAAGGATCAGCGTACCTGTCGGCAGCGGTGAGCAGAAGAGAACCGTCAGAAGCGCAGACGGCGCGGAGATAAGCATTGTGGAATGCCCTCCTGTGGCCGCAGCAGCAAAGAGCTATCTGGATCAGGGCTGGAAGGTCTCCGGAAGCAATGTCGGATCAAACAGTATCGTTCTGTTTCTGACCAGATGAGCTGACACTTTGCTTTGGATATCGGAACTCTTTTGATGCTGAAAGACGGAAGATCCGGCTTGCGGCAGAAGACCGTATGCCGGATCTCCCGGGTTTTCGGTGTATTTTATGGTATTGAGATATGAAAGACGTCATAGTACTGTCATATGAGTATTCAATCAGGCCAATAGTGGGAGGCGGGAGGCCATGAAAGAGAGCAAGATCCTGTATTTTAACATTAGTGCCCTCCAGGCGCCACAGGCCACCGGCACCTACACCCGCTTCAGGGATTATCCTGAAGCTGA
>JAEEGL015507811.1_pt1 | contig 10186 bp, 8 predicted proteins | sample 9134231 | NCBI WGS metagenome assembly JAEEGL01 (sample SAMN16246548, study PRJNA631951) | gut metagenome | biome: gut microbiome; feature: rumen; material: fiber-attached | host: Bos | place: Iran: Karaj | collected 2018-10
TGGAAGCCATGTTGTTGTTGTAAAACGTGGTGAAATTATTCCAAAAATAGAAAGCGTTGTAGAAGAAAAAGACCTGGTTACCTCTGAAGTTATTTTTCCTGTCCACTGCGAAATCTGCGGAAGTCAGCTTGTAGATGAGGGCAGTAGACTTTACTGTCCTAACAAAAAGTGCGCTAAGCGTGTTTTACATCAGCTTTTAAAATACCAGCAGGTAGTAGATATACGAGACCTGGGCGAAACTCTTATAACTTCTTTGTTTAATGATAAAAGACTGCAGTCTGTTTCTGATATTTATTCTTTACAGATAGAAGAACTGGTTTCATATTTCTTAAATGAAGAGAGCATGGAAGCAGATAAAAAGTCTTTGGGGGCAGAAAAAGTATACAATTCTATACAGTCTCACAGAAGAATGAAGCTTGCAACCTTTGTGGGCGCTTTTGATATAGAAGGAATTGGTGAAACTTCTGCCCAGAAACTGGTAGATGCCGGTTTTAACACTCTGGATAAGCTTTTGGCTGCTAATGCAGATCAGATTAGTTCAGTGTATGGTTTTGCAGACATTATGGCAAATACTATTGTAGAAGGGCTTGCTGAATATGCAGAAGAAATGCGTACACTGGTAGAAAACGGGACAATCAGCCTTGAATCTGAAGGTGGCGGGCTTCTTGCTGGAAAATCTTTCTGCTTTACCGGTGAATTACTTTCTATGAAGCGTGCAGACGCAGAGCAGCTGGTAAAGAAGAATGGCGGTTCTATAAAGTCTTCTGTTACAAAAGATTTAACCTACCTTGTTACAAATGATAAGGAAAGCGGTTCTTCCAAGAATGTTAAGGCTGCAAAATTTGGTATTCCTGTAATTAATGAAGAAGAGTTCTTAAAACTTCTGGAGAGTTAATGAAAAAAAAGGGTAATTTAAGTGGACACTTTTTTCTTTCGCTTTTCTTACTTTTAGTTGCTTTTTACATTCTTTTTACAGCCTTTGTTGTTTTTAAGAGTTTTTATGCTGCGGTTTCTGAAAATAGTCTGCAGACTACCCATGAATTAATGCGCTTTAAAATCTACGGGTCTTCTTATTCTTCTGAGGGAGACACTGTTAGCGCAAGCATTTCTATTATAGACTCCAACGGTAATGAAATAACTTCTGTGGAACGCTCATGGTCTGGCTCTTATCTTGGTGCATATTTTGCAAAAATCAGTCTTTATGGTAAAACTTTTGTCTTTCCGGTAAAGGTTTTTGGTAAGTCTAGAATTTATCAGGATGTACGTTCAAGATTTAAGGGAACTCATCTGGAAAAGTATTACAATGATTTTCGCCAGTGCATGCTTTTAGGCCATGGTTCTTCTTATGAAGACAGACGCAAATTGTACTGGCTTTCTATTTTTGCAACCAACAAATATTATTTGCCTCAGTTTGGACTTGTAGATTATCTTTCTTTAGACTTGTCTGGCTGCAAAAGCGAAGTTTATTACTCTGTAATTTGTGATGCAGAGGGAAATCTTTCTTTAGTTGAGCTTTAGTTTTAAAGCCAGGCCTTATTCGTTTTCAAAAGTAAAGTTTTCAAGAAAAAATTCCGGGCAGACTGCGCTTCCGTTCAAACGGATTTCCCAGTGCAGGTGAGGGCCTGTTGCTAAACCTGTAGAACCGCTTTTTCCGATTAATTCTCCCTGTTTTACAAAATCGCCTTCTTTTACATTCATTGAGCTAAGGTGATAGTAAAGGCTGTATAATCCAGGAAGATGTTCAATCACAATACTCCAGCCTGTAGAAATGCGGTTTTCTGCCATTACAACTCTTCCTTCTGCGCAGGAGCGGACTTCTGTGCCTTCTGGAACTCCGTAGTCGTTACCGTAATGCAGGCTTGTAGAAGATTTACCGGAAGTATACTGGTAGATTCTTCTGTCTCCGCACCAGGCTGTGTATCTCTGAGATTCTGTTGGAGTTGTAAAATGTTTTAAGCTGAATACATCTGCAGGAATTGTAGTTAATAAAATATTATTCAGTTTTTCAATCTGGGCTGCACGTTCCGGGCTGTTGTCTGTCTTGATGGCAGTGTTTTTTTCATCTAAAACAAGAGTTTCTTTGTTGAATTCCCGCATTTTTAAGCTGGAAGGTAAAATAAACTCTTTTACTTCGTCTTCTGCTTCAGGGCTTGCAAAAACAATTTTTAGCGAATAGTTGCCCTCTGTAAGCCACAAAGAAACAGGAATTCCGCAGAGCATTTCCCAGGTGTTTTGTTTTTTAGATTTTAAGATTGAATAAAAAGGGGCAGTTTCTATAACTTTTTTATCCTGAAGCAGCTGAAGGGCAGCCTTACGCTCAACTTCTGTCTTTCCTTTTTTGTGGTTCTTTGGAGTAGTGATTGTCATTCTGGCAAAAATGGCGTCGCCTGGGGTTATTACATCATTATAAGTAACATTAATGGAATAGGCTTCCGACTGATATTTTGCGGTTGCTGCAAATAATGCAAAAGCAGAACAGATAACAAGAATTGATGTAATAATTTTTTTCATAAACAACCTCTTTATATAACTTGTTTTATAACTTATTCACTTTGGTGGGGAATACATTCTTTTAATATAATCTGATTTGTAACAGTTCCATTAAAAAGGTTTCTGCCCATTGCATAAAGTATATCATACTTTTTACCAATAGAAATGTCTTTTCTTAATCTTTCTGCCTGAGACCAGTACATTGCAGGTATTTTGTTTTTTCCGGTTTCAAAAGTAAGCTTTAAATGCTGAGGTTCTTTTTTACCTACAACCTGAGCATCACAAATTTGAAAGGCCGATGTCATAAATACCAGTTCCGGATTATCCATACCAAATGGTTCCAGCAGATCTAAAAGCTTAAAGGCTTCTGGTGTAAGGTACTCCGGCGGAATTTCTGCATCAACTTCTATTATTTTTTCTTCTTCTGCAAGCTGAATCTGAGCACTTAATTCTTTTACAAGGGCAATAAAGTCGTCTTTTTTTGCTTTGTCAAAGCTAAAACCTGCTGCAAAGTCGTGTCCGCCGTAATTAATAAAAAAGTTTTCAAACTTAGAAAGAAAATCTGTTGCAATAACGCCCCGGCAGCTTCTCATAGAGCCAATGCAGATGTCTCCACTGTAGGTAACCGTAATTGCAGGCACGTTGTAATCCTGCATAAGTCTTGCTGCTAGAATGCCGGTTACCCCCTTGTTAATGTTTTCGTCTATTACAAGGCAAAGTTTGTTGTTATATTCAGCAAGAGTATTTGCGGCCAGGTCTTGAATTGTAAACATAGCCTTAGCCACAAGGTTTTTGCGGTCTTCATTCAGCTTAAAAATCTCTTCTGCAAGTCTTTCTCGTTCCCTGGCGTCTTTTGAAATAAGAAGCTGTAAAGACAAGTTTGATTGTCCCATGCGCCCTGCCGCATTAAGGGCTGGAATTACACTCCAGGAAAGGTCTGTAGAAGAAATAATATCGCGGGAAAGCTTTAACTTGGCAAAAAGTTCTGCAAGCCCCTGTCTAGGCCCATCCTTTTTTATGGAAGCAATTGCATTTTTTACAAAGATGCGGTTTTCATTCTTCATTGGCATTATATCTGCAAGGGCTGCAAGTCCCACCAGCTGAATGTCCCACATTTCTGCCTTAATAAGTTCTGCATTACGGCTAAGGTTAATCTTTCTGCAATAGGTAATGTAAAGATTAAACAGACTGCGAATTACAGAATCTTCTTCCGGATTATACTTAGCCATTTGAGAAAGGCTTTTTAATTCTTCCGAAGTCTTATTTTTTATGGATGGAATAACTTTTGAAGCTTCATTTCTAAAATCTACCAGGCTGAATTCAATTCCGCTTCCAAACAAGTCTTTTAAAATATTTTTTGTTTCTCTGGAATCCCAGACATAAATAACCTGGCCCTGAAGAAAATAGGGGAGTTTTAAATCATATATAGAAGTATGGCCAGGAATAATTGTTTCATGCAGTTCCTTTACCATAACCTGATTTTTTATTTTTACACAGTCTACAGCGTAGTTTTGTTTTTCCTTATCTGCAGAAATATTCATAATTGTAACTTCTGCATTGTAAAAATCTGATTCTGCAAAGCGCAGGGCAGAGGCAAGTTTGTAGGCAACTGCTGCACCAGAGATGTTCTGGTAGGGGTAACCCGAATCTTCAATTTTTGGGTCAATTATAATAATTGCATCAGGAAGATTTTCCGGCGGATTATGGTGGTCTGTAATTATAACTTCTATTCCAAGGTCATTTGCATGACTAATTTCCAGATTGTTAGAGATTCCGCAGTCTACGGTAATAATAAGGCTTCCGTCTTGAGCCGCAAAATCATCTATGGCCTGAATTGATAAACCATAGGCATCATCTGCAAGTGGAAGGCGCCACTGTACATCAATTCCCATTCTAAGGAGCTGTTCATAAAGAATGGCTGTACTTGTGATTCCGTCAACGTCGCTATCACCAAAAATAAGAACCTTTTCTCCTTCTTCTTTTGCCTGCAGAATGCGTTCAACGGCATCTTCCATAGCAGAAAAATAAAAAGGCTCATGCTGAAAACGAAGATTATCTTCCAGGTAGTAGAGAATGTCACTGCCTTGAGTGACACCTCTTCTTACTAAAACAGAAGCTTCTAGCTGTGATAGATTATATTTTTGGCATAACGGAGCAATCAGCTCTTTTGTGACGTTTTTTTTGTGCCAGTTATTCAAAGTATTCCCAACCCACTTTCAATAGAATTTAACTTTTGTTCAATGCTGTTTTCTATAAGAAAAAAGATAATTTGCTTAATCTGCTCAAAACCATTTTTGTCTATCTGTAGTTTTCTTGCTTCCGCCGGTGTTAGTACAGAAAGGGCCGCAAGATATTGTAAAGCAGAATTACTTAATGCAAAACTTCCTTCTCCGCATTCAGAACAGATAAAGTTGTTTTCATTTACATTATAATATGAAAGTCCATCCTTTGCAAAGTTCACATCTATAAAAGATTTGCCGCAAATTCCGCAGCAGTGAACCGGGGGCTGAATTCCAAGAAGTTCTATAAAGCGCCACAAAAAGCGGATTAATCCAAGCCGGCTCTGTTCTTCATTACAAAGTTCCATTCCGTCAAAAAAGCCGCCCAAAAGGCGAAAACACTGTTCCGGGGAACCTGCGGCTCTGGTTTTTATGGCAATTTCTGCCGCAAGAGAAGCAGCGTATAACTTAAAAAGATTCTGGCTAAAGGAGTTATGGTATTTTTTTACTTCAAAGTCTGTAATTTTTATCTGATTTTTTTCTGGATTCGAGTAAAGCCAGATTGTCCCGCGGTTCCATTGAGAAACATAGGACCGCAGGCGGCTTTTTGGTCCCCCGTAAAGCGTTGCATAAAGAACTCCGTCTTCTGGTGTAAGCAGTGTAACAGAAGTATTGTTTTCACCAGAAGCGTGGAGCGAAAGTATGATTGCTTCGGAGGACTTTGAGCGGTTCATGGTTAATCCTAAACCAGCTCTTATTTTCCCTGTCCGTAGTAAGCGTTTGGGCCGTGCTTGCGCAGGTAGTGCTTGTTTACAATGTATTCAGGAAGAGGTGTTGCATCCGGATTTATTGCAAGAGTGTTCAGAGCCATCTTACAGATTTCTTCCAGAACAGTTCCGTTGTAAACAGCCTTATCTGCACTTTTTCCCCATGCAAAAGGACCGTGTCCGCCGCAGAGTACCATGTTAATTTCATTAGGATTTAATCCTAAGTCTGCAAAGTGTTTTACAATCAAAAGACCTGTTTCTTTTTCGTAATCTGATTCTACAGCCTCTTTAGAAAGGTATGGTGTACATGGAATAGACTTCTGAATGTGGTCTGCATGAGTTGTTCCAAAAAGTGGAACTGAACGAACAGCCTGAGCCCAGCTTACAGCAAATGTAGAATGAGTGTGGATAATACCACCAACTTCTGCTTTCTGGTTTACGGCAAATTCCTTGTACAAAACTGCGTGGGTAGGGGTGTCGCTGGAAGGGTTGAGTGAGCCATCAACCTTTTTTCCGTCTAAGTCAATAATTACCATAGATTCTGGAGTAAGTTCCGGGTAAGGAACTCCAGACGGTTTAATTGCAAATACTCCATTGTCTTTATCAAAGGCAGAAACGTTTCCCCAGGTATAAAGTGCAAGGTGATTTTCTGGTATTTTCATATTGGCTTCGTAAGCCTGATTTCTAAGTGTTTCGTATTTCATAGCGGTTTTATCCTCCGTATTAGAGTGCCTCCACAGCTGCTTTTTCTACAGCCAAGCCTTTCATATAGCGTTCAAACCAGATGTTGAATGATTCAACCAGTTCTGGAGCAGGTGCTTCTGTTGTTTTTTTGCATGAAGCAAAAACTTTTTTGTTCAAGAAGTCTGGAAGAGTCTGCTTTTCTGTTTCTGCACTGTATGCTGCAAGAAGAGCCATTCCCCAAGGACCGCCTTCTCCTGCTGTTTCCATAGCACTTACAGTTGTTTTAATACCTGCTGCCATGTATTTAAGACCAGCTTCTGTCTTAAAGTAACCGCCGGCACCTGTCATGCTCTTTACAGGAACCTTTTCTTCATCATAAAGAATGTTCATTCCGGCACGCAGAGCACCAAGAGAAGCAAACATCTGAACTCTCATAAAGTTTGCAAGAGAGAAGTTAGCATTTTCTGAGCGTACAAATAATGGACGACCAGAATTAAAGCCTGTAATAGTTTCTCCAGAAAGATAGTTGTAAGCCAAAAGTCCGCCGCAGTCTTTATCTGCTTCAAGAGACTTCATAATAAGCTTGTCGTAGTATTCGCCAATTTCTGCCTTTCCGCCCATTGTTTCTACAACTTCTTTGAAAAGGTTTACCCAGTAGTTGTGTTCTCCTGTACAGTTGTTTGCGTGAACCATGGCAACAGGAAGTCCGTCTGGAGTAGTTACTACGTCAATAATTCCAGGGTAGCTCTTCTGCAGGTCTTTCTTAAGAACAACCATGCTAAAGATAGAAGTTCCGGCAGAAATGTTTCCAGTTTCTGCTTCTACAGAGTTTGTTGCTGCCATACCAGTTCCTGCATCTCCTTCTGGAGGGCAGAAAGGAATACCTTCTTCAAGGTCTCCTGTTGGGTCAAGGAAGGCTGCGCCATCAGCTGTAAGACTTCCGGCCTTGTCTCCTGCAACAAGAACTTCTGGGAAAACAGAGTTTACTGTAATTCCAAGAGCTTTTACGGCAGGAATTGCTTCAAATTTGGCGGCAAATGCCTTTTTGTAAGAAGCGCTGGTACCATCAGCTGATAGTTCCACTGGGAACATACCAGATGCGTCTCCTACACCAATAACTTTCTTACCTGTAAGCTTCCAGTGAATGTAAGCGGCAAGAGTATAAACCTTAGTAATTTTAGAAATATGGTCTTCCTTGTTCAAAATTGCCTGGTAAAGGTGGCTTGCAGACCATCTTTCAGGAACTGGGAAGCCGAACATATCAGAAAGTTCTTTAGAAGCCTGACCAGTAATTGTGTTGCGCCATGTTCTGAATGGAACCAGCAGCTGGTCATCCTTATCAAATGCAAGATAACCGTGCATCATGGCAGAAATTCCGCCTGCCTTAAACTTTTTAAGTGTAATTCCGTATTTTTCTTTTACGTCTTTTTTAAGGTCTGCATAGCAGGTCTGTAAACCTTCGTGAATCTGACTGAGTGGATAAGTCCAGATGCCGTTATCAAGGGTGTTTTCCCAAGTGTAAGAACCACCTGCAATTGGTTCGAATTTATCATTAATAAGAACTGCTTTAATTCTTGTAGAACCAAATTCAATTCCCAAAACTGCGTTTCCGCTTTCAATTAGTTTTTTATTATCCATTTTAGTTAATCCTTTTACAAAAATTATAATATGAAATCAACTTTTTATCCATATTTTTTTGATATTCACTTATAAATTTTGATATTGAAAAAACTTTTTGCTGTCATTAAAATAAAGACATGGATACACTTCATTTAGATAATATTCAGAATGTATTAGATTCTGCAGTCAGCCTTAATAAAATTGCAGGTCTTAATCTTCTTGTTTATAAGGATGATAAAAAGGTTGGTTACTGGCAGTCTGGCTTTGCAGATATAGAAGCAAAGAAGCCTTTTAATAACGACACAATCTGCAGAATGTTTTCTATGACAAAGACAGTTACTTCTGTTGCGTCAATGATGCTTTTGGAAGAAGGTAAAATAGACTTGCACGAAGAATTGTGGCGCTATCTTCCAGAATTCAAAAACTTAAAGATTTCTACAGGAAAAGGTCGTGATTCAGAAATCAGGAATGCCTGGCGTCCAATTTTAATTCAGGATCTGCTTAATATGACAAGCGGATATACCTATGGCGCCTGGGGACCTGATTGTCCTGCCGGAGAGCATCTTACTTCAGATTTAATTAATGAACTAAATAAAGACATTACTGGTGATAATAAAATTACAACACAGGAATTTGCCCGTCGTCTTGCAGAAGTTCCAGTAAGCTTTGAACCAGGAACAAATTATGCCTATGGTCTTTCTGCAGATATAATGGGAGCTGTAATTGAAAAGGTAACAGGATATAAGTACAGCGAATTCCTTAAAAAACGTATTTTTGATCCGCTTGAAATGAATGATACTGCTTTTTATGTACCAGAAGAAAAGCAGAAAAGACTTGCAAAAGCCTATAGTTCTATCGAAAAGGATGGTAAAAATCAGCTGGAATTATTTACTTCGCCTAATCTTGGTATTTCTAATGATATGAAAAATCCTCCTGCCTTTGAAAGTGGAGGCGCCGGTTTGTGCAGCACTGTAAGAGATTATATGAAATTTGCCCGAATGCTGACAAATTACGGCCAGTTGAATGGAAAAAGACTTTTGCAGAAAAAGACCGTTGAATATATGACTTCAGCCCGCTTACGAGATAATCTGCAGGAATGCTTTAATCGCAATATGGAGCACTTTGCAGGCTATACCTATTGTAATTTTATGAGGATTGCCATGGAACCTGGTAAATGTAAGGCAATTACAGAAAAGGGCGAAATGGGTTGGGATGGCTGGCTTGGACCTTATCTATCTGTTGATACAGCTAATCAGCTTGCCTTTGTAATGACTATGCAGATGACTAACGCCGGTACTACAGACACAACCAGAAAGGTAAAGAACATAATCTACACATCATTGACATAGTATTGTGATATTGTTAAAATAATCTATTATATTTGGGTATAATTTTGGGGGTAAACATGGTTTTTCCATTGGAACAATTGGTTGAATATAACGGAAACATCTACGAAATCACTGTGGCTGCAAGTCTTCGTGCATATCAGATGGCTAAAATTAATGACCCGGAAATTGAAGCAAATCATGATAAAGTTGTATGCGCTGCAGCAAAACAGCTTTTTACCAATAAGGTAACATATCGTATTGAACACAAGGACTAATAAAAATCCTGTAGTGGTGATTTTTGCACCAACGGCTTCCGGTAAGACTGCCCTGACGAAAGAGTTATTCTCTCCATGTGGCAGTCATTTTATTTTAAAGGGAGAAATTGTAAGTGCAGATTCCCAGCAGGTTTACAGGGGAATGGATATTGGAACTGCAAAGCCTGAGCCAGATTTCTGTTCCCAGATTCCTCATCATCTAATTAATTTATTAAATCCAGATCAGCAATGGAATGTCTCTGATTTTGTTGATGCCGCAGACCTTGCCTGCAAAGATATTGCTTCGCGGGGAATGCTTCCTGTACTAGTTGGCGGAACGGGCTTTTATATAAGAAACTTTCTTTATGGCGTTCCTCCAACTCCAGAATCAGACTCTGTACTGAGGGAAGAACTGAAAAGCAGAATTAAAACAGAGGGCAACCAGGCCCTGTACCAGGAACTTTGTAAGGTAGACCCCCAGAGCGCACAAAAGATTCATGTAAATGACGCTTATAGAATATGCCGCGCCCTGGATGTTTTCTATCTTTCCGGTAAAACCCGAAGTTCTTATCTTACAGAGCAAAAGCTTAGAAGCGGTTACGACTTTATTTTTATTGTGCTTGAACCACCCCGCGAACTTCTTTATGAGCGAATCAGAACCCGTGTTGAACAGATGTTTGAAACTGGTCTTGAAGAAGAGGTAAGGAAACTGATTTCTATGGGATATGGCGCGGGCTGTCCTGGAATGAAAGCAATCGGCTACAGTGAATGGTTCAATCAGCTTGAAGGGGATCAGACAGGACCCCTGCTGAAAGACCGTGAAA
>JAEEGL017195819.1_pt1 | contig 10186 bp, 4 predicted proteins | sample 9134231 | NCBI WGS metagenome assembly JAEEGL01 (sample SAMN16246548, study PRJNA631951) | gut metagenome | biome: gut microbiome; feature: rumen; material: fiber-attached | host: Bos | place: Iran: Karaj | collected 2018-10
TCGGTTCTGTCGTTGTATTCGTTAATTCTCTTTCTTTGTCTTGCTGCAATTTGTCCGTTACAGCACGGGGTCGAAGGTTGCACCTTCTTTCCAGTTGAGGGTCACGTCGACGCCGACCACGGCATCGACCCAGCCCGGAGGTGTAGGTGGCGTCGGAGGATGGGGGCCGTCCGGACCCGGATCAGGTTCCGGATTGATCGGCACCATAGGACGCGACTTGAAACTGCCGTCGGCATCCAGCCAGCCCTTGATGATCATCAGATGGCTTGCCGGAAGCGGCTCGCCGATGAACAGCTGGCTCAATGTAGTCGTGCCGTCCATCAACTCCACATACAGGTTGATCGCCCAGATGTACGGCGTCGTGCCGATGACGGCCGTGCCGACGTTTCTGCTCGGGAAGCCTACTGCACACAGCATGACCGGTGTCCGCTCCCACAGCTCCCAGTATTCGTCGTAGGCCCAGATGTACGAAGGGCCATTGCTCGATACTCTCGGGAGGTACGGTTCCACATCAACCCGGTCGGCGGCCACAGCAATCTGGCGGTCCCAGAAGTACGTGCTGTCGTTCAGCCGGAAGCGGTCGGCCAGGCCCTGGAAGTCGGCGCGGATGCTCTGGAATACGCACGAGTCCACGTTCAGGATCAACGCGGCCGCGTCGTTCGCCATGTACAGGTGAGCATCAAAGTGCTGGCTCTCGTCCTTCCGGATAAGCATGCGCTTGCGGGCGGAGAACAGGCCCGTGCGGTGCGATTCCACCGTCGTGGCGGCCAGCGCGTCCTCCGTCAGCATCGCGTTCTCGGCTTTTTCGTCCTCGGCCAGGATGACCGGACCGTTGCCGGAGAGATTCGCGACGCCCAGATGCTGGTAGTCGGACGCAACCAGGCGGATGTCGTACTCCCGACGGCTGGCGTCTATGATCTCGGTTATGCGTTCCGTCCGGTCGCCACCCTGTCGCAGGTTGTAGAACGAGAGGTCCACGTCGTGGGCCTTGTCCACGAAGATTCCTTTCAGGTAGTCTTCCAATGCAAGACGGAGCGGCAGGTCCTTCTCCCTGCCAAGCTTCTCGTCCATCTCCTCGTCCTTGTTCGAGATAAGGTCGAGCGAGTATGTCAGGGTGATCTCTTCCGGGCAGTCCACGCGGTCCTCGTCAATCAGGCCGCAGCCGCCCGGCAGGAGCATCGCTCCCGCCAGGCCAGCCAGGGCCGCGACGACGGTCAATGACCGCCTCCAAACCATTCCGAAAAAGTCTCTTTTCACGAGTGTGAAGATTGGGTTTGGTATAAAGATTTGATTAGAGTTCTACAGAGAGCGAAGCACCAGCCTTCCAAGTCAGGTCGACAGAGAGACCGAAGTACATGTTGATCGGACGGAGGTCAGGAATGGTGGCGTAAGCGTTCTTCAAAGCATCATCGCCAAGCGTGATGGTCACGGTCGTGACAAAATCCTGCATAAAGATGCGCGGGACAGGAGTAGCCATAGTACCGTCAGTAGCGACCGGCGGGATACGGTAACCGAGATCTTTCAAAGAAGTGAGATCCGCATAAGTGGCAGCCAAATCGGACTTCTTCATTTTGCCGCAAAGGTAGAACGTACCACCGTCGTAGATAATGTTGTCCTTGCCGTAGAAGTCGCCGGCATTGTTCTCCAGTTCAAGGGCGAAAACGACATCGTCCTGAGCCCCACCTCCAGAATTGTAGTTATCAAACACCATCGTATAGAACGGGTTGCTGGCACTCGTCGTAATAGCATTGGTGTGATTCGGGACATTGTCGTAGATAACGGCCGAACGATCCGAGTCGGTCGGGATAAAGTTCCAAGCAACCGCCTTCGGCTGGCCACCAATCAGAATACCCTTTACCTTGAATTTGCTTGCAACAGTGATTTCCTGATCGCTGAGATGAGGAACAAGGGCTTTACGGTTGTCATTGAGTGTTGCAGCCTTGAGCTGAACCGTGTACTTGGCAAGAGCGGTACCATAAAGGACATTGTTCTTGAGCGCCACGGCGCGGGTGTCCTTGGTAATCGCCTTGTTGTTAGCCCAAGCGAGCCAATTGCCTTTAGCGTTGGTCCATGCGGTCTCGCTATTCCAGTTCGTTACACCGTTCGGATAAAAATCCGTTTCTTCTTCAACACCTTCCGTATTCGAAACGCGGATCGGAGAGTCGGCCCAATAGCAGAGTACCGGCGGGAAGCGGAGGTTCGCATAATTGAGGCTTTCAGCAGTACCCAGCGTGCTTGAAGGAGATACCCAAGAGAAAACGGCTCTCGTAATTACACCATCAGTCTTCGAAACAGTGCACTTGACCTGAGCCGCACCCACGGGGAGACCAAGGTCAGCAGGGAAGTTCGCTTGAATATTCGTATTTGCGTAAGTAAGCTTGGCCGGCGTAGTTTCCGTTGAAGCCGTTGCCGTAAAGTTAGCATTGTTTTCACCCAAAATGGCGGCCTTGATAGCGGTGGATACAGCATCCGTGCGCTTCTCCACAATCTTGTAAAGGTCTTCCATGGTGCGCTTTACAGCATCAGCCGAACCCTGACGGAGTGTCTCCACGGTAGTGGTGGTAGCAGAAGTGGCAATCGCCTCCGTATTGACAAAATTGTTTAATGCCGTTGCAAGCGTGACATCGTCAGTCGTGTACCAGGAGGTAACACCCGCTACAGCGTTCAGAATACCAAGCAATGCAGTAGCGCTGGCATTCGTCGTGAATACGGTTGTCTCTGTCGTGATGGGAACAAGTTCGAAGGTGGTTGCTGTTTTCGTGGTAGGGTCAGTAGTAGTAGCGGACGCATCCGTCTTGAAAGGGTATTTAATAGCGCTGCCAGTGGTCGTAGGGGCCTTGGCATAGAACACCATGTTGTCGACACCGGTAGGCATGATCATCTCATAAACGCGGCGAGAGTCATCCGCGGTGATGGATTGAGCCACGTTAAGGTTCGATGCACCATAGATTGGCGTATAATCTTTAAGATCATAAATGTAATTGGTCTCATAAGGGACGTAGCCGTCACTAGTCTGATATCCTTTGGACATAAACAGGCGGATACCTTCCATGCCACGGAACTTGTTGGCCGCCTCAGCCTGAACATCGTCGGCGGTAGCCTTCGTCTGCGCAGTGTTGGCGACGTTGATAACGAACTGAGTCTTCACAGTACCTTTTTCGGCATCGTAGTTCGGATTGTTGACCTGAATCTGCTCAACACAAGCAGATGCCAGTCCCAGAAGAGCAATCGTGCTCAGAAAAAAGAAGAATTTCTTCATGGTTGTTGAAAGTTTGATATTGTTATATTGTTTTTCTCTTTTTACGGGATAGTCACCCTCTGGACTTACCGGGGGGTGACTAAATGGGATAGATCATATGTTTATAGATTAACTCACAGTATTCTAGTTGGTTACAGGGATGGAGTAGTTCTTGCCGAAATACTCGACATACAGGAAGAGGCCTACGTCTTCAACGGGAGCATATTTGATGTGGTCGCGGACATCCTTGAAGTAGATGTTTACGATACCATCGGTAGGATACGTCTTCAGATTGTAGGTGTACCAATAGTCCCAGAATTTACCTCCCTGCTGGAAGTACCAGTGGGCGATGTCGTCGGTAGAGGTCGATGAAACAGGACTATTATAACCTGCCTCGAAGTTCTCAACCGTAACAAGTCCAGATGTACTCTCGACCGCAACACCAAACAGGCCGTAGTTGGTTGTACCCTGCGTAATGCCGTAGGCATTCAGCGTGTTGGTGGTGAATTTCACGTCAATTGGATAGAGGCTCTCCGGATAAATCAGTTCGGTAGGATCCGGACTTCCATCCTCCAGGAACCGCGAATGTTCCATCGGCGGAAGCTGGAAGCTCAGCACATAATCGTCGCCAGCTTTCTTCAGCGTAGGATAGAGCTTGTAGCGGAACTGGTCGATGACATAGACGTGGATGTAACGGGTCAGACCGGTAGCTTTGTGCTTGACAACAATCCATTCGTCCTGGAGATTTTCGGTAAGTTTTCCTTCCAGAACTGTAGCGGTTATTGTAAATTGTTTGGTTGTCTCATTGTATGTCACCGGAAGGCCGGCATCACAGAAAGTCTGGGATTTTTCCCACTTGACCTCGAAATCTGCAGGATTTGTCGATCCCGGATTGCTCAAGTCGCTAACTTCGCGGAACACGAAGTCCATCGTATGCGAACTTTCCGTATTGAGGACAATAGATGTACCTTCATTAGGGAGCTTTATCTGCAGAGTGTAATCTTTATTGTTGATGTCCGGAATGGTACGATCCACCTCGACATCAGCATTGACAAACTCCGTACCTTCGACAGCTTCCTTAAGCGTTTCGTAGAAAGCCACATCGGGTGAAAGTTTGCTGCACTTGATATAGTAAGTATTGTTTCGGACGATATCGTACTTTTCCTGCTGGTCATTATTGAGGCGAAGTACGTGATATACGATCTTGGAATTGTTGTTGACGGTATAGGTTACCCGCAGGATTACCTTGATGTTGTCGATATCTGCGTTGTCGTCATCGAAGAGGAACTGCGGCTTGGCAGTGTAGGTGCCAGAGCTCTGGTATGCCACATCGAAATTATTCGTATCATCAATAGGCGGCTCTGCGTTTTCGTCATAAAGCTTATAGCGACCAGAAGTCTTGTATTCATGGATTCCAGCCGTGGAGATCAATTCAGAGGTATGTCCTTCCACTGTGGAGTTTCCATAATAACCATTATTGCTCCAATTGGTTTCCGCCGGAGCCAGGTAGCCGCGTTCACGACCATTGTGAATCAGCCATTCAATCTTCGTAACGGGCACGTCAGCTCCAGTGGCATTGTAGGAAAGCTCCACCTTGGCTCTGTCGCGAATCAAATAAACCACATTATTGGTTCCTTCTGCAGGCTTCAGCCAAGTGCTCATAGCCGCGGCATTTTGCTCGCTATGATATCCCCAGTAACAGATTTCCTGATGGGCTTGATCGTTCCAAAGAGTCGAGAGCTCCATCGAGTTCATGACCACCGATTCGGCAGTACCATTGCTGTGAGAAAGTGGAACGTCGAGTTTCCGGTTGGCAATGAAGTGGATGCGGGCAGTTCCCTGCGGAACGGTGCCGCTGATGACACCCGTGTCGAAGAATGTGCCGGACGCGCCTTTGCTTGTGACCTCTGCGTTACGGATACCCAGGTACTGACCATTGGCGTCAAAACAGACCATCTGCATGGTATGCACGACATTCTCCGTGCCGCTTACCTTGCTTTTTGTCTGAAGGGCCTTGTCCGCCATGCTGAAAGTAACCAGCACCGGAACCTCGTCTGTCTCTGGGACATCAGGAACCAGTATATTGCTGCAGGCAGAAAGGCCGAAGGCCAGACCCACTATGAATAATATCTTGAAAAAGTATTTCATATCCTAAAACTTATTCATATTGATTACCTGTACTTCTCCTGAATCTTATCGAAGCCGTTCAATTCCTCCACTTCCTTCGCAGAGAGATCACGGACACAGCGGAGGTAAGCATTACCTTGAGTTGTAGGTTGACTATTCGAAGTTTGGATCTTCTGTCCGGACAGACACCAATAACGTTCACCTGTCAGAACAGCAGTCATGGTTCGATAGGCTGCCGGAACCGTCACGCCGTTAATCGTACCATTTTGATATCTCGTAATCACCGCGATCTCAGATTGTGTGGGCAAGCGCCAGCCTGTATAGCGCACGCCATCTTCCGTTACTTCCATATACCGGCTGCAGTGCTCAGCAGCATTTGCTGCCGCGTTATTACCAGTGAAAACCTGGACAGCACCTAACTGTGATGCAATCATAAATGCAGGCGATACAACATTATCCTGGGACTGGTGTGTCGATTCGTTAACGTATGGACGGCCAAGCACATAGTCATTGCTAGTAGATGAAATTTGAATGACATACATATGGTTGTTATTCAAACCATTGCCATTATAACTTACTTGCGTATATGTTTGACTCGGGGTGTTAGCACGAACGTCTGAATACTGGGATGTTCCCCGGGTATAATAATACCTGTACGGATTACCACCTGTTCTCGAAACTACAATGGGATAAATATTACCATTAGTACTATTATAGACCTTGGCAAAGAAATTACCACCATCATAATTCAGTTTCACACTACTCGTCGCAGTTGCCTCAGTTTTCGGATCAGTTTCCCAATCAACCCATGTCGAAGGTATTTCCGTTGTGTATGTTACACTATACAGGATATATGGATCAGAGGTGTATGTATAGGTAGCGGTATAGTAATTCTGGTATTTGTAATATGTTCTTTGATAACCATTCTGGACCCTATAATCATACTGCCCATAATAATTCCAGTTCGTGGATACGACTTGAGGATTTGTTCCCCAATAATAGGAATGACCTTCTCCTCCGTCTGCAATAGCATTTTCCTGACTGTTAGCATTCTGCCTATTGTTTTGGGATTGCACCATGCTTTGGAAGACAGCATAAGTAGTTGCAGTTGGTCCTTCAATATGATAGTGTTCAGTATCAGAAGCGTTAGCAGAATAAGTAGCGTAATCGATATACTCTGTATCCGTGCTCGTTTCCGTTTGATAATCCACACCATATTGCGTTGCCCATGCTTGGGCTTCTGCAAGATTCCTTGTTGTCAGAGTCGTCTTACTAGAGGCACCAGTGTATGATGACCAAAGACCTTCTATGTTCTGAATATTATCTGTCGGGAAGTGACGGATGATGATATCCTCATGATAGGTCCCCTCCAACGATTGTCCCTGATCATTTTCTTCATCCAGATACACGCGCAGGCGGATATACTTGATAGCCTTGTTATTCAAAGCTCTGGAAGTAACCGTTATAGTTCCTTTCGAGCCGCTGGTGCCTTCCGTACTCTGAACAATGTCGACACCCATATTGCTCCAGTCCGTACTGCTATTATCATCATAAACAGAGGTAAACTCTCCACTGGAATTATAGAACCATGCCCGGGTAGCTCCCGTTGCATCCTTGGCCACAACACCGGTCTGATTCCCATCATCATCGTAAGTGAAAAGCTTCCAATTTACCTTAGTACCCGTCGCCTTGGAGTAGTTCAGGACAATGCTCTGATTGCCATCACCACGGAGGGTATAAACCTTCGGGTTGACGTTGAAATAGTAGTGCTGTACGGATGAGACATTGTTTTCAATGACATCACTATTGGTCTGGTCGTTCCAGGGCAGGACAGCATATTGGATATCTTCTGTTATGTCAGCATCTTCCTGGGTTGCGCTACCGCGGGTGGCGATGGTGGCGTTAACCACGTAGATGTTGTTGCGGCCGATTTCCGTTACCGTGCTCTTTACGAGTGGGATACGGTAATAGTGGTAGTTGGTGACGGCAGCGTTGCCCGTTCCCTCGGTAAACCCAATGGAAATGACCAGCGAAGGTGCTGCGGTAGCATAATCGGCTTCGGCCCACTTGTTCGGATAGGAGTAAGTCGTAATGGTAAAGCTCTTGCCGTCAGCACACGATTCGTTGTGGAAGATGTTGAATCCACTGTTGTGTACCTCGATACCAGCACCTTGTGTATCAGGAGCGAAGACAGGAGCGCCGAATGCGAAATTATTGAATTTCCACGCCGGAGAACCCGTGATTGATACGCCCTCGTTGCTGAGTACCTGCAGAAAGTCTGCATCAAACTTCACGTTCAGGACGAACTTTGAGGCGGCGCGGTTGAGCGTCACGTCGAATACCTGATCCGTCTTCGCCGGATCCGGTGTCCAGTTCTTGATGACGCCGTCCATCATAAACGCCTTCTCGCTCGTAAGTGCGCGGGCGTCTCCGGGGTTGGCATCATAAAGCTTATAGATATTGCCCGAGGTCGAGTTACCCTTCCAGCCGATAGTGCCATCGTCTTGGATAACCGCAATCTCATCTGTGACTTCGTCGGCGACCAATCTCTTCAGGACCTCGACATTGAATTTCGTCAGATCCTTTTCATCCTTGGTCTGCGTATTGTTGACGGCAACGTAGATATTATACTTCTCATCAATCGCAAGGCCTTCCTGGCGCCAATGTTCGGCCAACAGGTTCAGCTCCTCCGTAATGGGCTTCTCGGCTGAAGCGACGAGATGGTATTGCTTGATGAACTTGCCTGCATCTTCATTGCTCACATGCTCCACGAAAACGTCGAGGGTGTTGAGTTGCTTCTCTTTCAGCTCTACGACAGAAGGAGCCTTTGTTACGACCGTTGCTTCTGAAACCGTGCCCTTCACGGACAGCTTTCCATTCGTACCGAATCCGCTGTTCAGTTCCTGACGCTCTGCGACACAAGCCGACAAGGCGCCGATCAACGCAATTGTCACGAAAGCACGGAAAAGATATGTAGTATGCTTCATATTCAACGTTTAGTTTTGAGCAGGGGTAGGTACCAACGGATGGTTGTAGTCCTGATAATACATCTTCAGCTTGCCGGTGATGTTATACTGGTCGGCGGAGAAGTAGTAAGCCCAGATTTCGGAGCTGTCGTCGGAATAACCCGGCAGTGCGTTGTAGTTGAAAGTAACCTTTTGCGGTCCTACGACAGGGTCGTTGTAGATCAGCGTAACCTTCGCCACAGGTTCGGCAGGCGTCACACCGACCTTCGGAACAATGTAGAAATAGGTGTAAACATTGTCACCGGCGGGGATGTTCAGGGCCCCACCCGTACTTGCAACGTACGAAGTCACAACACCAACGTTATTCTTTACGGCCTGCACGATTTCAAAATCGCTGTTGTCTACCTTAAGATCGAAGGAACTGCCGGTAACACCCGTGGTCACGAGCTGGATCTGCGGCGAACGCAGCGGACGGCCTGCGACAGGCTCAGCCGTCGAGGTCTCAGTTACCCTGCCATCAGACACTACCATGTGGCTGCCTGCCCAATTCGTCCAGTTCGTATAATCCTGATCGACGGTATCGTAGCGATACAACCAGGAGTCGAACAGACGCATGTTGGTGTTCATCTTAACAGTGTAGTCGAGCGGCGTCACATCCGTCCAGTCGGCGACCGTAGGTTTGACGTAGAGCTTGCCGTCGGACTCGAAATACGCATACACCGTCCAGTAGTGGTTGCGGCGGAAGTTGTTGTATTTGGTGTCGAGGTTGCCCATGGTGAACGGGGCGGCATACTCCGGGGCGTTCGCATCGTTGGAAAGCTTGTAATACACCGTGCCGGCGATAGCCTTGTCCGTCTCGCGGAGATAGACCACAACTTCCGTGGCTTTCGGCGAATCGGCATCGATCGCTTCACGCAGGTAAGTGTCGTATCCCTGGGCGGTCTGAGGATAGCCGGAAGGCTTCTCGGTCTCAAACCATTCGCCGCTGAACACCTTGGGATCCTCGCACTGGCCGATGGCTTCTGCGGTGAGTAACGGTTCTGTCCCGGAACCTTTCAGTTCGAGAGCGGCGGCACCGTAGGTGGCCGGCTGCGGGAGAATCGGGTCTGCATTTTCGAATACCCAGTTTTCGAAGGGGATCAGTTGCTCGTTTACAACGATTTTGGTAATCGAGACGCCATCCACGCCCTCCGGGCGGGAGATCACGAAGCGCAGCTTCGAAACGGTACGCTTGAGTTCGATGACCTTGAGGTTGTCCTTGAACAACTGCTGCGTAGGCTTCGTACCTGCCTCGTACGCCTCTTTCAGGAATTTCAGGCTCACGCCTTTTCCATCCTCGCCTTTATAGGAGGTGGAGATGGGAAGACCTGTTCCCGGAACGGCTTTCGTCGGGTTTTCAACTCCAAAATTACCCACTGTTGCATCGTACTCCATGTCGCGCACATCTTTGAGCGTGGTTTGCGACGCTGGCTTGGTACTGAAGATCGAGCGCCAGTTGGCGAGGACGTAGAAGTCGATACGGGGGTCACTATCCTTCAGGAAATCCTCAGGGATAGGCATCGACATTTCGTAGCAGTCGTCCCAGCTTCTGGGAGTCGTGCCGGAATGTTTCCAATCGATGTTGGAAACAGTAGCTGTGCTCAAAGGCGCCTCGTCGTCGCCCGCACCATGGCGGAACGCCCATACCTGCACGTCTTTAAGCGTTGATTCAGGTCTTAGACTGGCCACGTCGCCCGGAAGGCCCTTGGTGACCGGTTGCTGCATGCTGCCCGGGACATAGATCCAGAAGGACACACTCGGTCCTTCGGGCCGCAGCGAGGGATCGAGCGGTTCAACGCAGCTGCCGACCCCCAAA
>JAEEGL017294524.1_pt1 | contig 10186 bp, 6 predicted proteins | sample 9134231 | NCBI WGS metagenome assembly JAEEGL01 (sample SAMN16246548, study PRJNA631951) | gut metagenome | biome: gut microbiome; feature: rumen; material: fiber-attached | host: Bos | place: Iran: Karaj | collected 2018-10
AATACGGTATATACGGTTTTAGTATATACCAGTATTATTTCAACGGAAAAACACTGATGGAAAAACCGCTCCGTGCGCTTCTTGAGCATCCGGAGATAGACATCAGATACAATATATGCTGGGCGAACGAAACATGGACAAGAACATGGTACGGCCTGTCCGATCAGGTGCTCATCGCGCAGGAATACGGGGACAGAAGCGACTGGAGGAAGTATTTTGAATACCTCCTTCCGTTTTTTGCTGACAGGAGATATATCAAAATAGACAATAAACCCGTATGGCAGGTTTACAAGACGTTTGACATACCTGAGCTTTGCGAGATGGTCGCCGCATTTAACGAATGGGCAAAAGCTGAAGGCTACGACGGTATATACGTGATATCGGGAAAGACCGCGGCAGGTGTTGAGACGCGAAGCGGCATCGTCGACGGATATTATTATTTCGAGCCCGGATACAGTTTGAAGCACGACCTGTCGGGTGCGGGAAAACTTGCATATAACGCGGGAACACTCATTAGAAGCATTAGAAACAAAATTATCGGAAAAAGGTGCGGGTATATTCTCGAACGCCGTGTCGGAGCAAAATATATCATGAACTCTATCGCAGGAAGGCAGTACCGTGAAAATGAATTTCCGGGAATAATACCTGATTGGGACAATACGCCGAGAAGAGGATACAAAGGACTCGTTTATATGGGGACAAGCCCCGAGCTGTTTGAAAAAACGCTCAGGGTGCTTCGTGACAAAGTTGAAGGCCATCCGGTTGATTTTGTATACGTGAACGCATGGAACGAGTGGGGTGAAGGAGCGTATATCGAGCCTGATGAAACGAGACGGTATGCGTATCTTGAGGCGATAAAAAGGGTGACCGATGATCAGCATAATAATGATAGTATATGACGTCGAAAAGTACGTCGAGCAGAGCATAAAGAGCGTCCTTGACCAGACATACCGCGACATCGAAGTTATCATCGTCGCAGATCACGGTCCGGACCGCTCCGAAGAAATATGCCAAAGATTTGCGGCGAAAGATTCCCGCATAAAGCTCATAACAGGAGAAGCAAAGGGGATCGCCGATGCGAGAAACAGGGGACTTGCCGCGGCCACTGGCGATCACATCGGGTTTGTCGATTCGGATGACTATGTTGAGCCTGAAATGTTTGAGCGAATGCTTAATATGATCACGGAATATGACGCGGACATCGCAGTATGCGGAAGGTTTTACGAATATCAAAATCACACGCTTTGTGATACCGCCGCCCCCGCAAGGGTAATGACAGGCAGCGAAGCGATCGCGGTAACGCTCGGTCATGACGGTTTCTTCCTTCATCTGTGGGATAAACTGTACAAAAGACAGGTGATCGAGGGGATCAACTTTCGCACGGATATAACGGTTGAAGACCGGATAGTTACCGACAGGCTTTTGTCAAAGGCAAAACGTGTGGTTTACGATCCGACGCCGATGTATCATTTCCGCGAGCGTAGCGGGAGCAACTCAAAAAGGCGCGGGATGGTACGAAAAAATGTCGAGGCAAACCTTCTTATGGAGGAGTTCTTAAACAGTGAGCATCCTGAACTGTCGAAGGAGTGCAACGCTTTCATGCTGTATGAGTTCATAACCGCGATACAAAACGAACTTGTAAGCGATGCGCCCGATAAGAACGACTTAAAAGAGTATAAGGAAAAGGTAAGGCAGCTTCTTGCCAAACGATACGATATATCAAAGACACTTAAGGTAAAATCATTACTGGCATTGTATTTTCCGCTTATACTAAAGATGTACACAAAGCGGCAGCAAAGCATGATTTCAACCGAACTGGAGAGATTTCCCTGATGGTCAAAGACTCGATATTCAAAAACAAAAGAATACTCATGATATGCCGCGAGACTTACTGTAAGCCTCTGTGGTTTCTTGCCGAAAAGCTCAAAGAGGATAATGAGGTTGCGGCCTTTTTCATCATGTCCAGTGAGTGCAGTTACACCAAGACATATTATAACGAGCATACATACTATGAGTTCTTAAAGCTTGTCCCGGATATAAAAGTATATGACGTCAGGGATATATGCGAACAGTTCATAGACGGGCTGTCAAAAAGCAAAGAGCCGTACGATCTTGATTATCTTAAGATGATCGATGAAAACTACAGCCATTACAAAAATCTCAACATGCAGCTTATGAGCTCACAGATGAACACGAGGCATTACCACTGGAGGATGTACTGGAAAGTCACAAGTTATGCCGAGAATCTGTACTGGCTGGAGCTTAATTATAAAAAGATAATAGGGCTTATCGACGAGTTCAAGCCCGATGTAATATTCGACATGGACAATGCCGAGCTGCAGCGTACGATACTTTGTGAAGTATGCTACAAAAAGAAGATCCCGTGCATGACGATAGAGTATTCGAAGCTCGGTTATTACAAATACCCGAGTTTCCAGAACGCGTTCGGAATAGACCCGTACTTTGTCAGACTGTTTAATGAGATAAAGGCCCTTCCCGACACCGAGATAAAAGAGAGCGTGGAATACGTCGAAAACTACCGCAGGGAAAACTCGATCATGAATAAGGAATTTGCGGGATCCGTAACATCCAAATACGAGAAGGACAGCCTTATATGGATCGCGCGCGTAATGCACGGAAAGCTTGAGTATTTCTATGATATGGACATAAGAAAGCATAATCTTAAGCTCAAGAAAAAGAGTCCGATGCTCTATGCCCCGTCGCTGCCGTATATAAGATATTACCTTGAGGAAGAACTCAAGAAGAGATACCTTTACGGAAAGAACAAATACTTTGAAGATCCGGTCCCGGGTGAGGATTACGTGTTCATGCCGCTTCATCTTATTCCGGAGTCATCCGTGTTCGTAAAGGCATCATATTACGTCGATGAGCTTAATCTGATAGAACAGGTTTCAAAAGCGCTCCCGATAGGCTGGAGGCTCTATGTCAAAGAGCATCAGGCCATGCTCGGTGAGAGGGGATTTGAGTTCTATAAAAAAGTCAAAGAGATACACAATGTGCGTCTCGTTCAGATCAATTATTACAAAGATCCGAAGCCGTGGATCGCAAACGCCAAAGGCGTCATCACGATAACCGGAACGGCGGCGTATGAAGCCGCACTTCTCGGCAAGAGATCGATCATATTCGGAAACGTTCCGTTTGCACTCATAGACGGAATAACAAGGATCACATCATTTGACGATCTTAAGGATGCGATAGCATCGTTCGGACCCGTTGACTCACTTCATTCGGCGGCAAGCTATGTTGAGACGGTAAAGCGTGCCGGGAGCGAAGTAAAGATCTTTGAACTTATGGACCAGGCTGATGAGATATTTGCAGGGAAACGCGAGCGTACTCAGGAATTCGACGACATGCTCAACGAACTGATCGATTTTTATGAGAAAGGTTATGCACAGTATCAAAAGGCACTCGAAGAAGGATATTTTATCTCGGATATACCTGTCGGCAAGAACTGATCAAAGACTTAAGGACCGCAAAGAGGAAATGGTATGGACAGTGTGATAATAAACAGATTAAAAGAAGGCCGGTTCGTGCTTATAGCCGAGATCGGTGTTAATTACTACGATATAGCAAAGGTTCGCGGCATATCAAACATGGATGCCGCAAAGCTTATGGTAAAGGAAGCAAAAGAAGCGGGTATTCATGCGGTCAAATTTCAGACTTACAAGGCCGGAACGCTTGCCGCAAAAGAGTCCCCATATTACTGGGATATAACTGAGGAACCGACAAGGTCGCAGTATGAGCTTTTTCAGAAGTTCGATGCCTTCGGATATGAGGAATACAGAGAACTTAAGGAATACAGTGACGGGATCGGAATCGAGTTTCTGTCGACGGCTTTTGACATCGAGTCGGCGGACTATCTCGATGAGCTTATGAACGTATATAAAATATCATCATCTGACCTGTCAAACATCCCGTTTATCGAGTACCAGGCCAAAAAGAACAAACCGATCCTGCTTTCGGTCGGAGCTTCTAATGAGGATGAGATCGTGCGGGCATTGGATACGATAAGAAATAACACGGATGCCCCGGTTGCGCTTCTTCACTGTGTTCTCGAGTATCCGACTCCGCTTGCCGATGCAAACCTTCTTAAGATCAGGACACTTAAAGAAAGATTTCCCGATGTTTACATCGGTTATTCCGATCATACGAAACCGACACCGGAATGCGATGTCATAAAGACAGCGTACAATCTCGGTGCGCAACTTGTGGAGAAGCATTTCACACTCGACAAGACGCTTAAGGGTAACGATCATTATCATGCAATGGACCCGGATGATGCAAAGGCGATACTTGCTTCTATCGACAGGATGGATATGATACGCGGAGACGGAAGACTTAGGTGTCTTGACACCGAAGGGGCAGCAAGGAAAAACGCAAGACGTTCACTCGTATCACTTGCAAATATCGCAAAGGGAGATGTTATAACGCGCGAAATGCTAACGTTTAAGCGCCCCGGTACCGGGATAAGCCCGGATAAGATCGATACGGTTATCGGATGCACTGCCGCATGCGACATAGATGAAGATACGATCATACAGGAGAATATGCTCATCCATGGCAAATGAAACCGATAACGGTAATAAGGCCGTAAGATCAAGCATATGGTACACGATTGCCAATGTTTCCATAAGAGCGGTCGCGATCATCACTACCCCGATCTATACGGGGATGCTCACGACAGCCGATTACGGAAAGGCCAATACGTTCAACTCATGGATAGACGTTTTCAACGTGTTCGCGTGTCTTTGCGTTGTTTATTCGATAGGCAGGGCCAAGCTTGATTTTCGTGATAAATTTGATGAATACATGTCTGCGCTTCAGGGCCTTTCAAGTTCGTTCGGACTGATACTTCTTGTATTCGCATTCATATTCCGTGAATCCCTTTCGGCATGGATCCACTACGAGGTCCCGCTCGCCGTGGGTCTTTTTGCGTATCTGTGCGTATCTCCGTCCGTAGAATACATGATGCAGAAGTGCCGGTACGAATACCGGTATAAGGAAAACATTTTGATCTCCGTGATCACATGCGTCGGACAGGTAGGCCTTTCCATAGCGCTAATGCTCCTTTTTTCCGACAGCAGATACATCGGAAAGATACTCGGCGTTATGCTGCCGACGGCCATCATGGGGATCGTGTTCTATATCCGCTTTATAGTAAAGGGAAAGGTATTCTATAACAGGGAATACTGGATATATGCGCTAAAGATCGGTCTTCCGATGATACCGCACGGTCTCGCGATAATCCTTCTTGCACAGATGGACAGGATAATGATCAAGGATATCGTGGGGGATGCTCAGTCGGGTCTTTACATATTCGGTTATTCGTATGCTTCGCTCCTGATGATATTCACAAATGCGATAGGCCAGGCATGGCTTCCGTGGTTTAACGAGACGCTCTTTGCGGGTGGCCGGGATCGGATCCGCAGTATACAAAGGAAACTCGTCATGCTCGGATGTTTTCTTTCCTTTGCGTTTATCGTCGCGGCGCCCGAAGCGCTCATGATACTTTCGATATCAAACGATTCATACTGGATAGCAAAGTTCGTTGTACCGCCGATAGTGCTTGGGACTCTCGCACAGTATTTTTATACGAACTACGTAAACGTTGAGATATTCTGCAAGAAGACACCGATAATAGCAATAGGTTCGTGTGCCGCAGCGGGTATTAATTATATATTAAATGCCGCACTCATTCCGCGATTCGGGTACATTGCAGCCGCATATACGACTCTTGCAAGCTACCTCGTTCTTATGATCATGCACTTTATCATGGTAAGGTTTGTCCTTCGCGAGAAGGTTTATGATGATATTTTCATGTTCGCATCGATGATCGTGATGATGGGAGTCGGCTACCTTTTCGGCAACATGTACGGTGACGGAGTAAGGGCCGCTCTTATAAGGTATGCGCTTGCTTTGGCGATAACCGCCGTTTTTGCAATTATCTTAAGACGTGATATAATTACGCTGATTGACTATGTAAAAAAGCGGTTTTTTGGGAAAAGATCATGAAAACACTTATAGTTATCCCCGCCAGGGGAGGCTCAAAAAGAATACCGAGAAAAAACGTGCGGATCATGTGCGGTAAGCCGCTCATCGCCTATTCGATAGAAAACGCAAAAGCCCTTCGGGAAAACATGCACCTTGACGTGGATGTCGCGGTATCGACGGATGACGAGGAACTCGGCGGTATAGTAAAAAAGCGCGGAGTCGAAGTAATAGCAAGGCCCGCGGAGCTTGCAACGGATTCGGTAACGCTCGATCCCGTAATATACCATGCCGTATGTTATATGGAAGAGAAGAAGGGCATAAAATATGACATTGTGATAACGATGCAGGCAACAAGCCCGACACTTAAGATGGAAACGGTCAAAAACGCGATCGAATACTTTGAAGCCCACGATTACGACACGGTCCTTTCGGCAACGAACAAGCCGCACCTTTCATGGGGAGTAAATGCGGAGGGCGAATACGTCAAGAATTACGAAAAGCGTCTCAATTCCCAGGAACTTCCCCCTAATTACCTTGAGACAGGCGGATTCCTCATTACGAGAAGGCAGTGCGTTACACAGGAAGGACGTATAGGAAAAAAGGTCAGCATATTTGAGATACCCGAGGATGAGGCTGTTGATATAGACACTTATTCCGACTGGGTACTGTGCGAGAACATATTAAAGCGCAAGAAGATAATGTTTAGGACGGTCGGAAAAAGATCGGTCGGAATGGGGCATGTTTACAGGTGCCTTACGCTCGCATACAAGCTTACGGGGCATGAGGTCGTTTTTGCCGCATCCGATGATTCTGACATAGGTATCGAGAAGATAGCCGAATCAAACTTTGACGTCATCAGGATAAAGGACGAGAAGCACTTCGAGAGTGTGCTTAACGAGATAAGGCCGGATATACTCATAAACGATATCCTCGATACGACAGCCGAATATATGCAGATGGTAACAAAGTATGCAAAGCGTGTCGTAAACTTTGAGGATGTAGGCCCCGGCGCCAAATATGCGGACGCCGTCATAAATGCACTGTACGAAAAAGGTGACAAGCTTCACAACGAGTACTACGGAAGTAAGTATTTCTGTATAAGGGACGAATTCCTTGAGGAGCATCCGAAAGAATTCTGCGAGGAGGCCGAAAACGTTCTTGTGATATTCGGCGGAGCGGATCCTTCGGATCTTACCGGAAGACTGTACGGGATATGCAAAAAGCTTCACAAAGACCATCCCGGTGTTAAGTTCCATTTCCTTCTCGGTTTTGCATATCCTTATTCCGACAGGATCGTAACATGTGAAGAAGACAATGTTTTTGTATATAAAGATGTAAAAAGAGTCAGCTCTTATATGAGCAAGATGGACCTTGCGATAACAAGCCAGGGAAGGACCGTTTATGAACTTGCAAGCATGGGGGTACCCGCTATCGTGCTTGCGCAGAACGACCGTGAGGCAAAACATGTTTTTGCCGGTATCCAGAACGGTTTCATAAATCTCGGTATAGGAGAGGAAACGGATGATGAGACCGTCATCTCGACTATAGGATGGCTCATCTCGACGCCGAATGTCAGGAAAGAGATGAGAAAACTGCAGCTGCAGAAGGATTTTTCCAAAGGACACGAACGCGTCATCAGGCTTATACTCGATGATGCCGACGAGAACCCGGACAACTGACGGACGATCATTAATTAATATATCGCCATATGAAAAAGAGACATATTTCAGACCCTCTTGCCCAGGCGCGGCAGCTTGAGGCACAGAAGGCAGAGCGGGAGCGTCAGGAAATGATCATGGCCCAGAATGATATTTCCGTTATCTCGCTTGACAACAACATAGAAAACTCATATATCGGGCAGGGTATGACAGAACCCGAACCCGAGGTGCTGTACACAAAAGAGGCTAAAAGGGTTGTTCGCTCTCTTAACCATCTTGAGACGAGAAGAGTGATACTCGTTAATACGGTTGTCGGCACCGGGTCGGTCGGAAGACTCGTTGAGGGACTGTACAATACGCTAAACGCTAACGGTTATGAGTGCATGGTGGCATACGGCCGTGATACTCATCCTGAGGGAATGAACGCGTACAGGATCGGACAGGATCTTGATGTGTACATCCACGGAGGACTCTCAAGGCTTACGGACAGGCACGGTTTTTACTCAAAAAGAGCCACGCTGGAATTCATAAATGTCATAGAGGAATTCGCACCCGATATAATCCACCTTCACAATGTACATGGATATTACCTGAATATCCGTGTTCTTTTTGAATATTTAAAAACAACCGACATACGTATAATCTGGACGCTTCATGACTGCTGGACATTTACCGGACACTGTTCGCATTTTGAATATATAGGCTGTATGAAATGGGTCAACGGATGTTATTCGTGCGAGCAGCTCGCCGAGTATCCGAAGTCGGTTGCAAAAGATAATTCCGAGAAGAATTATGCGGATAAAAAAGAGCTGTTCACCGGATTTGAAGATCTGACGATCGTCACCCCGTCACAGTGGCTCAAGTCAAGAGTCGAACAGTCTTTCATGGGAGAGTATCATTCGGTCGTTGTCCCGACCGGTATCGATACTTCGGTTTTTGCTCCGGTAAAAGAGGAGCGAAGGGACGACAATCTTGTGTTCAGGCTCCGTAACAGCTTAAACCTTCGAAATAAAAACGTACTGCTCGGAGTTGCGAATCCGTGGCGTACGCGAAAAGGCCTTCAGCAGTTCGTCAATCTTTCAAAACTTGTAAATGAAAGATGCGTTATAGTGCTCGTCGGTCTTAACGATGAGCAGCTTTCCGCGCTTCCCGACAACATTATCGGGATAGGGCATACGGACAGTGTGCAGGAGCTTGCGGCACTTTATTCTATGGCCGATATATACGTCAACCTTACGCTTGAGGATACGTTCCCGACAACGAACATAGAGGCGCTTGCATGCGGAACGCCGGTTATCACATACCGGTCCGGCGGAAGCGCTGAGTCAATAGATGATACGTGCGGTATCGCCGTTGAGAGAAACAGTGTTCAGGGTGTTGTTGCAGCCATTGATACGATCATTTCCCAAAAAGGGATCGCTTATACACAGGAAGACTGCGTTAAACATGCGATGCTCTATGATAAGGAAGTAAGGTTCGAAGAATATATCCGTGAGGTTTACGAGGGAATGTAAATGAAATTACACGATATATGCAGCAAATTTCAGCATTCCATAGTGTTTGTCATTGAGATGATAATGTACGCCGCAACACTTGCGACGTTCTTTTTGATGTTTGCGATAGATAATCCCGAGATCATAGTAATGTCAAGAACGGCGGCGGTAACGCTTTCCACGTTTGCGATCATGCTCGTACTCCTTACTTTTATTTACGGCAAATACGATGTCGGTATGCGAAGATGGGGACAGGTTGCACTGTCTGTTTCGATCACGGTCATAATAACGGATCTTATCACATATCTCGAGCTGTCGATCATGAAGACAAACGAAGCCAACAACACCACTTTCAAACTTGAGAACTTCGGTATACTCTTCCTTGTGTTTGTTATACAGATAATCATCATATGCCTTATGTCATTTGCGGGTGAGAGCTTTTACTTCTGGATCAATCCGAAGGAAAGGTGCCTTATCGTAACGGAGGATGTAGCATCCGCCGGACGTGTCGCGGTTGCTCTTTCTTCGTTTGAAAAAAGATACGAGACAGAGGATATAGTAAGTTACAGCGATCCCTCTCTTGAAGAAAAGATGGTTAATGCGGACACGATAGTACTGTATGAACTGCCGGTCGAAGAGCGTACAAAGATCATAAATTTCTGTTATCAGAATCTTAAAAACATATATTTTAATCCCCATATTGCCGATATTCTCGAGCAGAATGCCAGGTCGGTCATTGTCGATGACATCTCAATGTTCTCAACGAGATTCCATATGATCACATTTGAGGAGCGTCTCGTAAAAAGATCGATGGATATACTTATAAGCCTTCTCGCGCTTGTGTTAACAAGTCCGGTATTTCTTGTTTCCGCGATATGCATAAAAAAAGAAGACGGCGGAAGTGTGTTCTTTAAGCAGAAGAGAGCAACGGTTCACGGAAAGGTGTTTGAGATACTCAAATTCCGTACGATGCGCGAGAATGTTGAAAACTTCTCATCGACCGAGGGAGACGACCGGATCACA
>JAEEGL017317736.1_pt1 | contig 10186 bp, 7 predicted proteins | sample 9134231 | NCBI WGS metagenome assembly JAEEGL01 (sample SAMN16246548, study PRJNA631951) | gut metagenome | biome: gut microbiome; feature: rumen; material: fiber-attached | host: Bos | place: Iran: Karaj | collected 2018-10
ACCTTAACACGCCTACAAGACTTTAATATTTCACGTGCACATGAAATCATCGTTGAGCCAGTAGTCACAACATCGTCAACCAACAACAAATGCTTGCCATTTAAATTAGAAGATTTCACAACCTTAAATGCTCCTTGCATGTCTCTCATCCTCTCCTCAGCATTCTTATTCGTCTGAGTGCTTGTATTAACAATCCTCATGACACTATCAGTATCTACATCAATCCCTAACTTACTAGCTAAGCCTCGAGCTATCATCTCACTCTGATTATAACCACGCTGATTAAGTCTAAACTTGTGCAAAGGAATAGGTACAATCACATCATACCTGCGTACAAAATCAAAATCAACTAAAATATCACCATATATTTCACCAAGAAAACATCCCAACTTACTCATGTCTTTATATTTTAACGAATGTATTATATTATGCATCATGTTGTCGTCAGAAAAATAACACATAGCAAAAGCAGAATGAATATTCACACTCTTATTCAATAAAGATACAAGTTCATTATCAAAAGGGTATAGATGATAATTAGTATATGGAAGTGACTTTAAACATTTATTGCAAAGGAACACTCCACGATCGTTTATAGCAACATCACAATGTAAACAACAATTAGGTAAAATAAGGTTCAAAAAAGACCTCCACGATACAGCTAAAAAATCAAACATGAATCTCATGTTAAGAATTCATAGCTATAAAATCCACAATCTATAAAAAATATTTCTTTCCTCTAAAGATAAATAAAGAACTAGTAATATCACCTAATCTCTTCTTTTAACATTAAAATATTTAACATCAAAATCAGGTGAAAGACCCAATAAAGATTTATACATCAAGTCAACCACAGCATTAATATCATCATATTTAAACATCTCAACAGTTGTGTGCATGTACTTCTGTGGAAGAGATATCAACGCTGAAGGAATACCCTTTCTAGAATAAGCAAAAGAATCTGTATCAGTACCAGAATAACCAGAGCAATAATCATATTGTATTTTAATATTATTCTTCTCTGCTGTGTTTTTTATATGATTAAAAAGATTATGATGTACAGAAGGAGCATAAGCCAAGACAGGTCCCTGTCCACAAGAAATATCACCACTCTTCACCTTGTTGTAAAAAGGACTCTGAGTGTCATGCGTAACATCAGTGACTATAGCTAAGTTAGGTTTTATTCTATGAGCAATCATGCTAGCACCACAAAGTCCAACCTCCTCCTGAACGCAATTGCAAACATACAAACCAAAAGGGAGTTTATCTTTATTTTCATGTAACAACTTAGCAACAGAAGCTATCACGATTCCTCCGGCTCTATTATCTGCTGCACGAGCTACAATATACTTCCCACCATTAAGCTCTAAGACATCAGCATCAAACGTAACTATAGAACCAACGTGTATGCCCATATTCTTAACCTCCTCGTCACTATCACAACCACAGTCAAGAACTGTAGAAGTAATATCAGGAACTCTCTCCTCTTCTCGTGAACGTTTCAAATGTATAGGAGTAGCACCAAAGACTGCGGGGATCTTACGACCATCATCAAGATGTATAAGAGCACGCATAGATGAAGTGATGGCAAAATCAGAACCTCCATTTCTTGCAACATATATATATCCCTCCTTTGTTATATAATTAACAGCCCAAGAAATCTCATCAGCATGAGCCTCAATGACAACCTTATACTCTGCCTCAGGATTAATAATGCCAACTGCAGAACCATAACAATCAAGAAAAATGTCATCAACATATTTTGTAATATAATCAACCCATATCTTCTGCCCTTCAACTTCATAGCCTGTTGGAGAATTAGAATTCAAATACCTAACTAAAAAGTCTTTATCAATAAAATTATCCATATGTACTATATACAACAAAAAATATATCCTCCCTAGAAATTATTAACAAACAAAAGAAACTTTCATTTACCAACAATAGACCTTTTTTTTATAAAAGAATATGAAAAGACTGTAGTCTTATTATTGTTAAAAGAAAATTCCTTATTGCAAATTGAGATTTTACTTGCTGTTAAAACATCCTCATTTACATATCTTGAACTAAGCATATCTAGGAACTCGTTCCTAACAAGCTTAACAAAATCTCCACCAACATTACTCATTAAAGAATATGATAAGAAAACCTTTTTAGCTGCACTCAATAAGGCGAAATAGAAATCTTTCTTCGTAATATAGGTCTTAGAAGAAGATAAGCCATAAATAAAAACATACATAGCACCATCTACTCGGCAAGCATTTTTTATATCTTCAAGACGCACACCAATACTACCATTCTCAGAAACCTTTATTCCATCTTTCTTTAGCCCCTTTATAACAGCATTACACTTTTCTTTTGTTGTGAAAACAATAATGTCGTTAGGAGAAACCTTGTTCTCTTTAATTACCTTCCTTATAGCCATAGAAATAAGATCCACTTCCTTTTTATCTATTGTTGAAGAAAGGAAAGTTATTACCTTATCTTTATCTCCCACATTAACATCAAAAAAATCTCTATTACTACACCTCCTACTAATACTAAAAGGAATATCTTCACCAAAATCCTTGTCCCCAAAAGAACTTTTGTTTCTAGTTCTTTCGTGAATGCATGTGAGACCAGACCCCATCTCTAAAAAATCATTGGCACAATCAAAAATATCCATCGAATAATCACCTGAGGAAAAATCCAAGAAAAAAAATCCTGGAAAACACACTGACATTTTATTTCCAAAATCACGATCTAAAGATTTTTTCTCATTAGCATCGATTAAAAAAATATATAAACTTCCTGAAGAAAAACATTCCTGTAAAATAATATGCTGTAAAGGAGTTACAGTGCTGAAATCTAAAACAAAAACATCCTGTAATAAAAGAGAAAACGCAGCACGTAAGTGAGAATCCTCTTTCAATCTCTTATACAAGAAGAACAAAACGTCTTCACCATCCCAAAAACAACATTGTCTCTTATATTCCAAATATGCACTATAAAGAGAGGACATGCGAGCATTCTCTTCTGGTCTTGTCCCTGTTCCCAAAACTATACTTGATGAAAAGTTACTTTCTCCTCCAGCTTTATTTTTATTGTTATCTAATTGGCTCTTTAAAAACTGTTCTGACTCTCTCTTATAAAACTCCACTTTTACTTCTTCTACATCTAGCATGTCAGAAACAGCTTCCCTAGAAAATAAATCTTCAATAACATGATTAACATATTCCTCAGTTTTGTAATCAGCAATATCCACAATATTGTTACTCTTTAAAAAATCATATGCAAGATTGTAAAAACTACCAACAAAAACACCTTTAAAAGAGTTAGGAGCTCCATGCCCTTTCATATATTCAAGGGTACTAGCAACATCATTAGTAAACAAGCAAGCATTCCTTTTCTCCCCTGAAAAAAATCTCAACTGCTTTAACTTATTACACACAATATCATAATTCCCCTTTTCATAAAAGACAAAAAAACATCCTGCAGAGGACTTCACAAACCTTCCTAAATCCATATAAAAGTTTTCGTAACCGTTGTAACACCAACGTTTCTTCGCATTGTTTATAAAACGACAGTTACTAAAACAAAAAAGAAATATTATAGTTTTGTAAAAATTTACTAAAAAAAATATCTTTCACACATTTTTATTCCACTCTATTTTATCATCACTTTCTTGTTATTTTGTCTTGTGTAAAAAACATATGGCATAAAGACATCGCTAAGAGTCCTTTGAACCCATAAAAAAAATGAAAAGGTAAAAACTAATATCACTTTTTTTAAAAAATAAAAATATATGGATACAAAAAATAAAAACAAACACAAAATAAGAACATTTCTCTTTCTTGTAATTTTCTGTTTTTTTTCAACAGCCAATACTGTGAAGGGAGAAAAAGAAGAGGATGGTATTAATATTGAAAAATGGGAAAAAGATTTCAAAATAAAAATAATTGAAGAAAATATCAGAGAAATAAAGATATTAAAGGATGTACCTATCTCCATAGTTCTAAAAAATCTTATTGCATCTGAGTACTTATGTAGTATTTCAAATATATACTTAACTTTCCTCACCCTAAAGAATAATTTTATAACACATCTAAATTTAAAATCTGAAGATAAAGTACAAGAACCTACATGTAGAGACTTCGGAAGCAGCATTGGAGCAAAAATTGACGATGTAAAAAATAAAATAGTATTTATAGGTTCTCTAAGCGGTCCTGTTTTTATATCTACAGTGCTAGAATGGTGTATAAGGCATGAAAAGGAAATAGACTACATAGTCTTTTTAGGAGACTTCTGTGATCATAAAGACGATAATGACATTCTGTATGTCATAACAATAATATTCCTATTCATGAAAATGTTTGGCAATAGAATTATTCTTATTCATGGTGATAAAGACTACAACCCCTACCCTTATGGCAAATATACAAAAGAAGAAAAATTAGCAAAAAAACTTATGGACATAAAACTAACAATTGAAAAGAATGATGGTGAAATATATGCGCTGCAAAACGATTGGATCGAAATGCTTCAATCTTTTTATAAATCAATTCCCTATAATGCCATTTTTACATTTGAAAATGGAAAGAGAGTATATTGCGCACAAAACACTCCACCTTTCGTAATAAAAGAAAATGAAAAAGGAGATTATATGATCGACAATAAAGAATACATCTCAGGGCTCCCATCGGTAATCCATAATGAAGATGAAGAAACATTTGAGAAACATAATCGTGCTTTCTCCAACCGACTATTAATCAACAATACAGGGAACGAAAAAATAACAAAGGGAGGAAGCAGATTCCTAATACCTGAAAAATTTTATGAAGATTTCATGGTAGAAAATGAAATTAACTCTAGCGTATATTGTGGGAAGGGGAACGTGACTGTAGTTTCTAACGATAACACAAGATCTATAAAAATGGTGAATTCTAAAATCGTATCTACAGGGCCTGAGAGTCCTACTGGAAATGAAGAATATAAAAATGAAGAAGAGAATAAAGCTTCAATACTTATCGTAGAAGATGATAAAGATTTCTATATCACAGCCGAAGACATGTTACAAGAAAAGAAAAAATAAACAATAACATCATGAACTCTATGAAAGATGATGTCCTAGTTGCTATAAGTGGAGGTATAGATAGTAGTGTTTCAACACTCTTACTAAAAAAAGAATATGAAGTGACGACATTGTCATTTTCCATCTTCGACGAGCAAGAAGAAAGAACTAAGATTTTTAAAGATAGAATAAGACAACTTGCAGAGAGATTAGAGGTCCCTAACATATTCAGTGATATACATACTGATTTTAAAAAAGAAGTAATATGCCCTTTTATAGATGAGTACATGTCGGGGAATACCCCAAACCCCTGTGTCGTGTGTAATAGAAAAATTAAATTCAAGCTTCTCTACGACGAAGCAAAAAAGATAAGTCCCGTGTGTAAAATAGCAACAGGACATTATGCGCAAGTATCATATAAAGATGATCGTTACTTCATAAAAAAACATCAGGATAAAAATAAGGATCAGTCCTATATGTTATGGATGCTCCCACAAGAATACCTTGCAAAAACTATTTTCCCACTTTCTGAAATAAAATCAAAGCAGGAAACAAAAAACATAGCAGAAGATAATAATATTCTAGAATATATAAACGCTGAAGAATCTCAGGACATATGCTTCATCCCTGACAACAATTATAGAGAGTATATAAAAAATTCATTGGGAGTAGAAAAGATAGAAGAAGGAGATATTTTATTTAATGGAAAAGTAGTTGGAAAACATAAGGGTCTTCCCTTCTACACTATTGGACAGCGTGATGGACTGGGGATAGCCCTTGGCTTCCCAGTATACGTCAAGGAAATAAATGCACAAACAAATGAAATAATAGTCTGCGAAGAAAAAGATTTATACAAAGACAGAATGAGGATAACAAATATAAACCTACAAAAATACGAGAAGCTACAAGAAGGATATGAATGCACAGTAAAAATAAGATATCACGACCCAGGGCATAAAGCTAAAGTAAAAAAAATAACCGACAATACAATAGAAATAGAATTTGAAGAACTTACAAAAGCTATAACTAAAGGTCAAAGCGCAGTGATGTACGAAGGAGAAGATGTCGTGGGAGGAGGAATAATAATGTAAATAATTCTAAAGACTATTCCTCAATTTCCTCCTTGTCGAAAATTCTTATTGAAAAAATTAAACTTTGTATTAATAACATAAAAGGGAATTTCTTTGTACAAGCTGATAACATTGAATCTCTTTTTTCCTTTCTTTTTGTGTGCAGCAAGTCTAATCTATCCCTTTCTCCTTCGTTCATTCCCATAATATATTTTTGTGACAACTCGTCACATTCCTTCCTCAAAAAAAGATACCTGAAAATGAAAAAAATCTCAAAAACACTTTTAATCGAAATTTTAATACAACAAAACAGATAAGAACAAATCCTAACATCAAACCAAAACGTAAAACATGATGCAAGCCAATATAAAAAGGCAAAATATTTTTCTACACTTTCTATATCAGCGGAACCTTTTTTAATGCTGTTTTTTTCATAATTACATAGTTTTAAAAAATAGTAGTATGGGGCCTTAATATGATCAAAAGAAAAATAAAAAGGGCTCCCTCTTTTTTTTTTATCTTCTTCTTTTTCACACTCAGGGAGATGAAAAAACTTAAAACTCGCACCATCTTTTGTTAAAAAAACTACTCCAAAAAATAAAAAAGGTAATGAAAATTGAATAGATAAATCCACACGTTCAAAAAATTTCTTTATCTCTTTTCTCTTAGAGATATTAAAATAAAATACAGGAGAGAATGATGTGTATTCATTTACGCAAGCATAATTTCCCTTTAAACAACAAAAAAAAGGAGAAGTTTTTTTACCGCCATTTACGTCTTTTTTTGTAAGTGTGTCTATCCTCCTGCCAAAAAATATTGAACATGTGGATATAATTCCTAAATCAAAATTATAAAATGTTGGAATTTTTATTGTAAACCAAAAAGGAGTATCCATCATTTCAAACTGATTGCGTTTAGAAAAAAGAAACATAAAACCGTTATATATATATAACGAACCAGAATCAAATGATATGCTAGCTTTGTATTCAGAAGAAAATAACAAATATACTAACAACACAAAAGACCTTATTCTCATATTAATATTATTATATATATAATGTTTCTTTTAAAAAGAGCCTTTTATAGGATTCGAACCTACGACCGCTTGTTTACGAAACAAGTGCTCTACCAACTGAGCTAAAAAGGCCTGTATATTACATATCATAAAAAAAGAGCGTAATAAATAAACTTCAACAATACAAATATATCCTCGCAAAACGATTTATATTAAAAATATATTATTCCTCTTCAAAATCTTATTGAAAATTCCAAACTTTGTGTTAATAACATAAAAGGAAATATTTCTGTACAAGCTGATAACATTAAATCTCTTTTTTCTTCTTTTATGTCGCGCAGCAAGTCTAATCTATCCTTTTCTTCTTCGTTCATTTCCATAATACATTTTTTTGACAACTCGTCACATTGCTTCCTCAAAAAAAGATACCTGAAAATGAAAAAAAGCTCAAAAACACTTTTAATCGGAATTTTAATACAACAAAACAGATAAGAACAAATCCTAACATCAAACCAAAACGTAAAACATGATGCAAACCAATATAAAAAGGCAAAATATTTTTCTACACTTTCTATATCAGCGGAACCTTTTTTATTTTTTTTCATTTCACCATTACACGTTGCTAAAAACCAGTAGTATTGGTGCTTAATACAATCAGAAAATCTAAAAGGCCTCCCTCTTTTTTCTTCGTCTTCTGCTTTTTTACACTCAGGGAGATGAAAGAACTTAAAACTTGGACCATCTTTTGTTAACAAAGCTACTTCAAAATAGAAAAGAGATAAAGAAAAATCAAAACATAAATCCACACGTTCAAAAAATTTTTTTATCTCTTTTCTCTTAGAGAGACGAAGAAAAAATGTAGGGACAAACGATGTAGCTTCATTTTTGCAAAAGTATTTTTTTGACTCACTAATAGAAACAAATTTTGGAGGTATCATCTCCCTATCACCATTAATAGAAAATTTTTCGCACCACCTAGCTAGATATATTTCATATAGTTGGCAAAATCCTAAATCAAAATTATAGAATGTTCGAAAACTTATTCTAGAACTAAATGGAAGAGGTATATTCCTACATCCTTTCACTTTTAAAAAGTATATAGATCTCATTATTGCACTCGAAGAAGAATCAATTGAGACACTAGCCTTAACATCATTAGGAAACCACAAAAATATTAGCAAATATATATACCTAAAAATCTGCATTACATTGTATTATTATAAAATTAACAGTGAAAAACGTAAAGCGAAATATATTTAATACAACCATGGTCATTGCAAAATAATTTATATTAAACAATATGAAAGAAGAACGTAAAGTCAGAACGCGTTTTGCACCAAGCCCAACAGGGATGCTGCATCTCGGTGGAATAAGAACAGCCTTATATAATTATCTTCTTGCAAAAAAATATAATGGGGACTTTATATTACGTATCGAAGACACCGACCAAACACGCTTTGTTGAAGGCGCAGAAAAATATATTCTTGACACGTTAAAATGGTTGAATATAGTGCCTAATGAAGGAGCAATAAACATAAATACCAAAACAGGGAAAATAGAATCATATGGCGAATATGGACCTTATGTTCAGTCGCAAAGAAAAGATATATATCAAAAATACGCACATGAACTCGTAGAAAGGGGGTATGCTTATTATGCCTTTGACTCTAATGAGGAGATAGAAGAAATGAGAGGGAAATCAGAAGAGGATAACATGTCGGTAACACAATATGATTCAAAAAGACGTGAGTATATGAAGAACTCTCTTACATTACCAAAAGAAGAAGTTGAGGCAATGATAAGGAATGGAGAAAAATATGTAATACGCTATAAAACAGAGAGAAACTCCTTCATTAATTTCTATGATGAAATACGAGGATATATAAAGGTAGATACAAACACCTTAGACGATAAGATTCTATTGAAATCAGATGGAATGGCTACATATCATCTCGCCAGCGTTGTGGATGACCACATCATGAATATAAGTCATATAATCAGAGGAGAAGAATGGCTTCCCTCAGCACCGCTACATGTAGAATTATATCGAGCTTTTGGCTGGGAGGAAGACATGCCTAAGCTCGTGCACCTTCCTGTAGTTCTGAAACCTTCAGGAAAAGGTAAGCTAAGTAAACGTGACGCTGACGAAGGGGGGTTCCCTATATTCCCTCTTTCATGGTATGATAATAAAAACGAAAAAGAAGTAATAGGTTTTAGAGAAAAAGGGTTTCTCCCAGAAGCAATAATAAACGCTCTAGCACTTCTTGGATGGAACCCAGGAAACAATGTAGAACTAATGGACGAACACACATTAGTAGAAATGTTCTCAATAAAAAAGATATCAAAGGCAGGAGCACGCTTCGATTTTAAAAAGTTTGAATGGTTTAACCATCAATATATCCAGAAGAAAGGAGATCTGAACATATACATAAAAAAAGGAATAGACGAGCTGGGAATCTACTGTGAAGAAGAAAAAATAAATACTATAATAAATCTAATAAAAGAGAGGTGTTTCTTTACAACAGACATATGGAGGAAAGCAAAGCTATTCTTCCTTCGTCCAGAAGATTATTGTAACAAAACATTAGGTGATGAAGAGATAAAGAAAAGCATAGAGTGGATAGATTGTTTTATAAAAAGCACTGAAGAAAAAAGCTGGGAAGAAGGCATCCTACATGCAACATGTAACGACCTTCTTCAACAAAACAATCTTCATCTCAAGGATGTAATGCCAACATTTAGGCTAATATTATTTGGAGAGACAAACGGACCAGATATTATAAAGAGCGTATCAATACTGGGGAAGGAAGAAACCAAAATACGTATAGGGTTATTTAAGAAAAAATATTTAAATCCTTAAAAGATACTGCTATTATTTATCGCAATGACAAAGAGAATCAAGAGCATAAAAAGTCTTGTTAGCTTTATCATAAGCAACTAGCAAACGTATTTGATTACATATTTCTGTTTTGGTATTATGTGCAATGTAAATTTCGAAAACATCCCTATTCCTAATTTTAACACCATTAATTTTAGACAACTCAATAGACG
>JAEEGL017383720.1_pt1 | contig 10186 bp, 6 predicted proteins | sample 9134231 | NCBI WGS metagenome assembly JAEEGL01 (sample SAMN16246548, study PRJNA631951) | gut metagenome | biome: gut microbiome; feature: rumen; material: fiber-attached | host: Bos | place: Iran: Karaj | collected 2018-10
AATGACATTCCACCACGCAGGGATGGGAGCCGCCGGTGTTCACGTTCAGCCGCTGCTGCACGCCCGCGATGCTTGCCAGCACATAATCGCCGCTGTCAAGGGCCCGGCGCATGGCATTGCGGCGGCGGATATCCACGCCCAGCAGGATCAGGCCGGTCAGCAGGAAAGCGCCGCCCATGCCGCCGAAAGTGCTGAGGAAGATCATGGGATCTTCCGGCTGATGCCCCGCGCTTACGCTGTACAGCACCAGGCCCAGCAGGAGAAAAAACGCGCCCAGGGGCGAAAAAATCATACCGAGAATGCCCTTTTCCGTCCAGCCGAATTTTCTTTCGTTCATGCCCTTGCCTCCCGTTCTCTTTGCCGTCCCGTCAAAGCCAATACCTTGATTACAGGAATATTATATCACGTTTTCGGACGAGGAAAAACAGAAACGCGCCAGCCTGTCGCGGAAAGCGCCTGAATTGTCGGATCACGCGCAAATTCCTTCCCGCCGCCCTGTGCATAACCTATTCTTTCCGGTGCCATACTGCTTTTGACGTAGGTGTCATACTAATCCTCAACTAAAACAATGAATAATCCAATCTCGACCAGTAATGCTTTTGACCATATCTTTTGTTAAGCGGCAAATAGTTTCACATAATCGGTCAACGACGTCCTCCAGAGAATGGAATATCTCATTTCGGAATCCCATAGAACGGATTTGTTTCCAGATCTGCTCTATGGGATTCATTTCCGGTGTATAGGGAGGAATGGATAGTAATTGGATATTTTCAGGGCATACCAAGGTTTTCGACCTGTGCCAAGCCGCGCCGTCACAAACAAGCAGAATCATATCATTCGGATACTGCTTTGACAACTCGGCCAGGAATGTATTCGTGCAATCTGTATTGCAATAGGGCATGGCCAGAAAGTAGTTTTCTCCGGTCAGTGGTTCCACAGCCCCAAATGCATACCGATGTTCACGGATGTGATGACAAGGCACCGAAGGCCGCATTCCCTTGGGACACCAGCAAGGCTTGGGTTTATTGATCCTCCCAAATCCCGCTTCATCCTCAAACATCAATCGGACTCTTGAGTTCGGCTGGCACTTTTTTCCCATTTCCAGCACGGACTGTTTAATTTTTTTGAGGCTTCGCAAGCCTCTTCATTTGCTGCCTTAGGATGTTTGGAACGCGGCATTTTCTTGCTCCATTCTTTCCGTTTAAGCACTCTGTATACATACGCACGTCCTGTGTCTTTTCCGCATGCTTCGTCCAGCGCTGCTTTGATTTCTCTTGCCGTTATCTGCTTGCCTTCCTGACCCTTGAACTGTTCCAGGATTTCTGCTTCCTGCTCTTTGCTCAACAGATGTCGGTGCGACGTGTATTTGTTTCGGGCATATTCTTCCAACCCTTGTTCCCGATACCGCCGGCACATTTGATTCACGCTCATAGGATGTACGCCCAGCATTTCTCCGATCTGTTTTAGGCTTTTCCCTTCATGCCATAGCATGAGCGCTCGCAGCCGACGACTGATTCTCTTGTCTTTCGTTGCAGCTTCTTTCCCCTTGATTGCTTCATACTCCACTTCTGTTATCTGAAAACGCTTCATATCTCATCACCGTTTTCATTATAACATTTTTCCTCTTTTTATTCAAGCTTTTAGTTGAAGAAGAGTATAATGTAGCAAATAACAAAAACAGCTTGTTTTTGAGTGTCAGATAACGAGAATTCCAATTTTTTTGATTTTTCCGGTATTTGGCCTGTCTGGCCTATCATCGTATTTATCCTCACATTTATATTTGAGAAACAATTCTTCCACTTTATCTTTGTCAGTATCACTATTGCCGGTGAAGAAATTCAATGCAGTGTTCCTGCGTTGTGCAAATTCTGTTTCTTCGCTCAAGATTTCTGATAAAACATCGTCCAGTAGATTGTAGCATCTAGTGAAGTAATTCTCTTTGCGATGAAAGAAAGCCTTGCAAACCTTGGGCGATTGGTAATCATTGATGGAAGGACGCTGGTTTGGAATCGCAGGCAATTTGATCCTGAGGAAATTCTGTTGAGCTGATTTCCACCTGATACAGCCGGTATACGGCTTCCTTTCCTCTTTCGCCCCCGCCCGGCACATCGGGCAGGCGTATGTTTTTCAGTTCCGTTTCCAGCGTTGGCCTGGTGCGGCTTTCTCCTGTGCGCAGGGTCAGCCTTTCCACCGTGCGGCAGGGAGAAATGGGCATATAATCCCCACTGTTCTTTCCGTTTACGCTGGCGGACACCCGCTTTTTGCGGCAGTCTATTTTGATCACAATGTCCAGCAGATCTCCATTTTGGTACGCCGCGATGGGCCATTGCCCGCCTCCGCCCCGCAGAGCGGCATGTCCGTCCCGCCGAAGCAGAAGCCTGACGGCGTTCATGCCCTTCCCGTCGGATACCTCGATGTGCATTTCCCCGTTTTCCAGGCCCTGGACGGATAAAAGCAGGCGTAGGCAGGCGGTTTCCCCCTCCTGAAATACACGGATGGCCTTGGCGTAATCCCAGGCATCGCTTTGGCGCAGGGTCAGGGCTCCATCCTCAATGCCCACCCTTGACCATTGGGGAGAATAGATGTGCCAGCGCTCCGGAAAGGGGCCGGACATTTGGGAAAACATCTCCCGCACGGGTCGGTCTTCCCGCCATTCCAGCCGGGGAGGCAGCCGCAGTACCCAGATATCCTCCTTGTTCATGGAATAGGCAAGCCAGGTGTACCCATCCGGGGAATCGTCGTTGCCCGGCATGATGCCCCGAACATACTGGGGGCCAAAGTCCTTCAAGTAGCCGCCGTAGCGCATGGGCGGCACCTCGCCGCATACGCAGGCAAGGTGGCTGTAGGTATACCCATCCTCTGACACAATGGCCGCCAGGGGCCAGCGGTGCTGTCCATCCGGCGATGGGTTGTATACAATGGCGTACCGCCCGTCGCCGGTTTTCAGCATGGCGCACTTGCCTGTGGCGGTAAACAGTCCGTCCATTCTTTCGGGTTCCGACCAGGTGCCGCCGTGATCCTGGCTGACGGCGGTAAGGCCCATTTTACCAATGACGCCCACACGGCCGTCTGGAAGCGGGCAAAAGGAGGGGGCTTTTATGTTTTTTAACGGGAAAAAAGCTTCGTCCAACCGCTCCTCCTCCCACCAGGCCCCCGTGGCCAGACCGTCTGCCAGCAATTCCTGGCAGGCGGCCACAAAGTCCCTGTCCTCGCTTTCTTCGAAAAACCGATAGGGAAAATGCTCCTTTTTCCAGCCTGCCTTTTCATTGACCCGCAGCACGAAAATTTCGCCCAGGCTGCCATCCTCAAAAATCCTGCGCGCCACCCGGCCCATGCCCCAGCCTGAATTGGGGGCGATATGAATGTTCGGTGACACGCCGTGAAAGGTCATGGCCAGCAACACACCACCAGAGGAAAGATAAAAGCCCATGCGTTGGTGCGCCACTGTTTTCGCGTCCGGGGGCAGACTGTCCGCCCCTTTGCCCCGGTAGACGCCCTGAGGCACCGGAATCTCCGGAAAAAGGAGGCGGGGAGGGGCCCAGGAAAACCCGCTGCCGCTCTCCGTCAGCATCACGTGGCTCAGGCCGTCGTGCTCGTGCACCGGGCTGGTCAGGTACATCAGATACAGCTTTTTTTGCCACCTGCACAGCATGGGTGCGTGATTATAGGTAAAAGAAAGCCCCTGGCTTTGCTCCGGGTGCTCCCGGTTGGCCCGCATCACCTGAATATTCTGAGCGCCGATGATGGGCCGAAGCGCTCCGTCGTGGAAGCGCGTGTCGGCGTTTTCTTCTCCGATATAGCGAAAATGCGCCATGGTATCACCGCCTTTTTATCCGTTTTCCTCCGCGGCAGGCTTTTCCTCAGGATAAGGAAAGAGGAAAACCGGTTCCTTGCCGCTGCCCTGATAACATAGCTTCCCGTTCGCAAACACGGTGTACCCCGCGGGATAGGGATAGCGCAGACCGTCTTTCTTTTGGTAGTACACATCCACGTTTGTTCCCCGCACGTTCAGGCCCAGCAGGGAAAAATAGCTTCTTTCCGTTCGCAGCGGGTGAAAGCCCACGCCTTTTTCCGTTGGCTCAATGCCCGCCAGATGGCGAACGATTAAGTCGATATAGAATGAATGGAAGTAATCCGCCTCTTCGCTCAGCGGGGCGCCTGTTTTGCTGTCATAAAATTCCACCAGGCAGGGCACGGCGGAATCACCTGCCCGGAAATGCTCCAGGGTATATTCCTGCAAATGCTTTTCAAAGGCCGCGTCATAGGCGTGCCCGTGCTTTTTGGATTGCCTGGCCAGGGCGTCCAGGGCGATGCCGGTGGTATAGGGCCAGGAGGGTCCGTTCCACATGCAGCCGTGGGGGCCTTTGAAATAATTCCCCCGCCAGCCGCCGTTGGAGGAAAACACCGGGCAATCCGACGCGCAGGAGGCAAAGCCGGAGCCCAGAGCAAAGTAACTCGGGCTCAGCAGATATTCCAGGATGGGCAGATGGGTTTCCTCCGTCATATCCGCCCACAGGGGATAGATGGCCACGATGTTTTTCACATAGGCCTTTTCATCCGTTTCATGGTGGAGATCATAGAAGCATCGGGAGGGGCCGTCCCACATTTTTTCCAGAATATCCCTTTTGATTTTCAGCGCTTCCCCGGCAAAATACCCTTCGTCCCCGTCCCGGAGGACGCGGCACAGCCGGGAAAGGGCTGTAAAGTTCAGATAGGTATAGACGGATCGGTCCACCCGCTTGAGGGGAGTGTAGCCTTCCCGGGCGGGGCGGACGGAGGCGGGAAAACAATCCTGGGTAAAGAACCAGAAGCTGGGCTGGTATTCCTTGCCGGTCAGGGCGTGGGTGCGCTCGATTTGGAGAGCGTCGCCTTTGCGGGTGCTTTCATATACGTTCCGGGCGTCTCGCTTGAACGCGGGCAGCACAGCCCGGATGAACGCGGTGTCCCCGGAAACCAGATAATACTGGTACAGCGCCCATGCGGCGAAATGGGCGTATTCTTTTTGGCAGGCATCCACGCTGGTAACGGCGAACACACCGTTTTCATCCACACAATGGATCAGGGCCCCGAGCGCATCCCGGGCGGCCTGGCCATCCTTGGTCCAGCGGGCGTCCATCGCCTGCAGAGGCACGGATAGGGGAATCACCCGGGAAAACTCCCAGCCCGACGCCTGACAGGGCGTTTTCTCCATGCGGTGGCTGCGCCCTTCGTACAGGCAGCGGCCGGGCAGACGGCCCAAGCCCGGCTCCGCCAAGTTCTTCCGCATCAGGTAAAACCGGTAGTACCAGCAGGCGGTGAGCTGCCGGTCTTCACATTCAAAATCCGGCACGCTGTCCAGCCAGCGCGCGTTCTCATGGGCTTTTTTATCCATCAGCCCCTGAGGGTCCTCCTCCTTAAGCAGGGCGGAAAGCCTGCGCGCCAGTTCGCTTTCTTCCCCGAAAAGGCCCACCGCCGCGGCCAGCAAAAAGACGCGCTTTTCCCCGGGGCCGATGGTCAATTGTCCATTGCTCCAGGAAGCGGTGCTGCCTGCCAGCATCACGGGGGAAACGCCGTGGAGACAGACGGGAAAGCGATAGGGAACCCCCAAAGCGGCTCCCTCCGGCAGGCAAAGCTCCAAGGTGAGGGGATTATCCCCTTTGTTTTCCCAAACCTGGCAGGACAAGGCTTCGTCCTCCCAGGTGATGAGCTTTCTTTCAAAAAAGGTATAATCGCCTCTCCGGGCATCGACGCGGCTTTCGTTCACCCGCCACTGCACCCGCGCGGGGGAAAACGCGCCTTCTTCCTCTCCCGCGAAGCGCACGGAAAAAAGCAGGGGAAGATTCATTTTGTGAATAAAATCCACCCTGCCGGAAAACCCCGGCGCGCCGTCCAGGTAATCCACCCACAGCCGTTTCCCCGTGGGACCAAGCATCCATTTGTCGGGATGGCCTGGCAGGGTGCGGCTGCAGGAGGAAAGAAGCCGCACAATGTCCGCCCGCATGCAGGGTCGCCTCCATGCCGTTACTCTCTTTCAGTCCGCCGGGGAGATGAGCAGAATCCAGTCGTTCTGGTCACAGCGCCGGTCCGGCGGGGTGAAGCACACGTTTTTCTGGGATGGGATTTTTCCCAGATAGCTTTTCCCGCCGGATACGGGATCGAACCACCAGGCATCGGTTTCGCCAAGAGCGCTGGTATCCACGGAGAACGGCTTTCCGGTATAGGTATAGACGCAGAGCGCGCAGTCCGTTTTCAGCGCCAGGTTGTATTCGTACTGTGTGCCCGTATTGCTGACCAAATACTCCTGGGCCGGTTCGCCGGTTTGCCAATGGATATCCTCCATCAGGCGGCGGACGTGGGTCATCTGCATAGAGCCGGGGTTGTGCAGCGCTTCCTGCCAGGTTTCAAATACGCCGAAAGCGCCTTCTTCCGTTCCCTGCCAGAACTGCATGATGGCGTTGCTGCCGTAGGTGAACCCCGCCGCTCCCGCCAGCAGCGACCAATAGGCGTAACGCCGCACGTCCCGGGTTTGCCAATAGGGCTGGGCAGGATCGTGCAAGCCCTGGAGGATAAACTCGTAGCTGGGTTCCCCGTCCAGCGTCGGGCGCACAGGGGTCAGCGCCCGGTCGCGCTGCACATAGCGGTAATTGTCTTCCCCTACGTAGGTTTCCGCGTTCACCCCGTCATCCCATTGGTTCAGCTTGATCTGGTCATACCGCCGGTGGCCGGACTGGAACAGATGGAAATCCAGCCAGGGGGCGTCCTGGAACCATTGGGAGGAGGAGCAGCGGCCGAAGGGATGGAAGCCGATCAGCTGGTGCGGACACTTTTCCCGCAGGCGGCTGCCGATGCGGTTGAAATCCTCCGGAGCGTCGCTGCCCCGTACGTCGCCGCCCACCAGCCAGATCACGTTTTCACAGTCCCCGAAGCGCTCCGCCAGAAAATCCACATATACATCCACAGCGTCCCCGGACAATACACCGTTTGAAACAAAGTGTCCCCAGGAGGGCAGCAGCGCCATCACCAATCCCAATTCCGCCGCCGCGTCCACAAGCTTCCGCACCATGGGCCAATAGGCGTCCGGCGATGCATCGGGATTGGGACGGGCAAAGTTATCATCCAGCAAGGCGGGAGAGCCCGCCCGGTTCCGGTAATCGGGTTTGTGCACCAGGGTAGCCTGGATGAGGGTAAAGCCTTTTTCCGCCCGGTTTTTCAGGTACACCATGGCTTCCTCGACGGTCAGCTTTTGAAACAGCAGCCAGGCCGTGTCTCCCAGCCAGAAGAAGGGGTTTCCATTCCGAAGGAAATAGCGGCGATCCTTGGATAACGTGAGCATGATCATACCTCCTTATTTCGTCCATGCTGTATCCCGCGCCACCGTGATGCAGCGGTGCTCCGGGGAATAGGGGAAAGTAGCGTCCTGCTCTGCGGCAGGGCGGCAGGCGCAGTAAAAATGATACAGGTTTTTCCCGTCGTACAGGATGCCGGGCTTGTGGGCGTGAATCTGGTCCACGGATTTCCGGGTGCCGATGGTCAGGATGGGGATAGGAAATTTCTTCCATGCCCGTAAATCCCTGCTCACCGCCAGCCCCTCGCAGGCGCTCAGGTTGCCCAGGCCATAGTAGTACATCACCCATTGCTTTTCCCGGCTGTCGTAAAACACCACCGGATCGGAAGCGAACACGCTGTCCCACGCGCCGGGCGTTACGGGCAGTACGGGATTCAAAAGATTCCTGTCCCAGTGCAGCAAGTCTCTGGAGGTGGCAAAGCCGGTCTGCTCGATCCAGCCCCGTTCCGTTTCGTCCGTTTTGGCGTTGTAGAACAGATAAAACAGGCCTTCATGCTCCATCAGCCAGCCTTTGTACAGCCCGCCGTGCTCCCAGGCCGCCCCATCCCGCCAGGACAGGATGGGATCGCCCACGAAATGCCAATGGAGCAAATCTTCATCCTCCGTCCAGGCCAGGCCGATTTCCGCCGCGCCAGCTTCATAACCCGTCCGTGGATAGGAATGATAGATCATCCAATATTTCCCGAAGGCTTTTTTCAGCGTCCGGGGGCCGAACAGATCGTTTTCCATCAGCAGCCCGGTGCCCGCCATGCCCACCTTGTCCCAGTCCCTGTTGCCGCCGCGGGGAAGGATCACGCCTATTTTTTCCCAGCTTACCAGATCGTCGGAAACGGCCAGGCCGGTCTGGTACCCTGTTCCGTCAAAGCCAACGAACAGCAGATAATACCGTCCGTTATGGCGAAAGGGGGTGGGACAGTCCACGGCGTTCCGGTCAAAACGGCCTTCCGCGCCCGTGCCGGACAGAATGGGCTCTCCAAATTTGTACGGGGTCAGAAGATGCTCGATATTCATTCCATGTCCTCCATCAGCTCAATGGGCGAAATGATATAGCTGGGCCGGACAAGATAATTGTCCGACCAATCGTCGCCGGTGGTGCGGAAGGCGTCGGGGCCGTACCATTTATAGTTGGGGTTGGCATTGTGCAGGGTGCCGAAGCCGTTGAAGCGGCTGCCGAAAGCGGCCACTTCGATTTCGTGTTCCCCCGCTTGCAGGAAAGGCAGCTTCACCCGATAAGGAGCCCAGGCGATTTTTCCCGCTTCCTGCCCGTCCACCCGCACAGCCGCCACAGGGGACGCCATGTGCGGGATATGCAGGAACGCGTGGGGATGATCCCTGTTCAGCCGCACACGGAAACGATAGGTCACATTCCCCGTATAGAAGGGCAGGCCCTGGCGGGTCAGATCGTCCAGCGCCAGGCGTTCAGGCGCGCCGGTCAAGGTCAGTTCCGTACCGGCGATGCGCACGCCGAAGCGCCCTAAAACGTAGAGGGCTTCCAGGTCTGTTCGGCGGGACAGGGGCACCCGCAGGGTCAGCACGTTTTCTCCCTGCCGCACCGGCGGCAAAGGCAGGGTTTGAATGGCTTCATCCACATACCATCCTGTTGATCCGTTGGAAACAGGCGCGCCGTTCAGCGTGATTTCCGCTTTTTCCGGCTGTTCCATGGCAAGAAGCAGGCCGTCCACAGCCTCCTCCGCATAGAAGCGGTAACGCAGGCAGGCCGTATGCCCAGGCGCGTCTTCCTCCGGAGTCAGCCAGGGCTGCACCTGATTGCCGTTGCGAAGCGGCAGTCCGATTTGCTTCCGCAGGGCGTTGTCAGCCCGGAGCACATCGTCGGCAGGCTGCCAGGGGCCTTCGTCCAATGCGTACTCGCACCGGTCCAACAGCAGGGCGTTGGGTTCATCCAGCGTGAAATCCTCCGTTTCGGAAAGCTTCATAAACGCCTTTGGGTTCTCCGGCAGCGGATCGGGAAGATTGCACGCGCCGGGGATCAGACGCAAGAGCAGGCTGTCCTGGGGATCGCAGGGCCACAGGATTTCTGTCCAGCCGTTTTCCTGTGCGCCGCCCATTTCCTGTACGGCGCCATCCAGGGCGTTCATCCGCCGAACGCGCCACAGGCCCCTGATGCGGATACGGTAGATTCGGGGCCGGGCGGGTATTTCGTCCCGTACGTGGCAGAGGAACAGAATCCGCTCCTGCCCATCCTGGCGCAGTTGATAAAACAAATTGTCAGACAGGCTGCCCGTGGCCTGGCTGCGCACCTCGATTTCCCGCTGGGCGGAAAGCGCGTCCAACACCGACGCGCGTTCCATGGGTACGCGGCGGCTCTTTTCCCATAACGCTTTTGCCTTCGCCGAAGGTACGCCGTCGATCAGTTCCGGAGCGTCTCCCAATACAATCAAAGAACCCCCCGTTTTCAGGAAAGCATTCAGGCGGCGCAGGGTGGATTCCCGCAGGGTAAGGACGGGCGGTACGATCACCGCGTCATAGGCGCACTGTCCTACCCGCAGCGGATTGCCGCCCTGTTCGCACAGGTCCGGCAGCATGGCTTCCGACAAATAATCATAATCAATCCCGCCATACAAAAGCCATTGGGCCAGGTTTTCAAACTGTCCGTCCATTTCTTCCCGGCGGGCCAGGGTTTGATCGTTGGGCCCGAACAGCAGCCAGAAGGATTCGATGGGATGCAGCACCGCCACATGGGTGACGGGGGTTCCGCGGGTCAGCAGCATATTGACGCGGGCAAAATAGGTTTCCAGCCATTCATACTGCGTCCACCAGGGAGATTGCCAGCCGATGGCCGCGGGCCAATCCCGCTTGGCTTCGCCGCCCATGCCCATAAAAGCCAAATGATGCACGCGAGTG
>JAEEGL011026176.1_pt1 | contig 10185 bp, 9 predicted proteins | sample 9134231 | NCBI WGS metagenome assembly JAEEGL01 (sample SAMN16246548, study PRJNA631951) | gut metagenome | biome: gut microbiome; feature: rumen; material: fiber-attached | host: Bos | place: Iran: Karaj | collected 2018-10
AGATGATGGCCCGCTACAACTCCCTGTACTGGGGCAGACTCGACGATATGGACATCGTGGGCTTCAAGAGCCAGTTCGCCCACTCCTGGGGCGACGGCGGCACTCCCCTTTTCGATACGGTCCGGGGCGCCGGTCTCAATCCCGAGGTGAAAAACGAGGGATTCCGGGTAAACAACTTCATGGCCACGTACGTGATAGGCCCGCTGATCATACTCAACCCGCCCTTCGCGAAATACGTTCTGCGGCTCATGGGTGTCGAGGACCCCGTTCTCGCCTTTGAGGAGGCCGCCATGGACGTGTACCGCACGCGCCTTGCCGAGTTCTCCGACCCCAATACCGGCTTCCTCTACTGATACAAAAAACAAAAACTCCGCTGTCGGCTGACAGCGGAGTTTTTTCTTTCTTAACCTCTGGCGTTCAGAGGCGTCATGGACGTGTAATTCACCGGGCTTGAGCACCGGAAGTATCTGCCGCCCGCGGGTATCCGGTCAAAACCGGTCCATCTGGCGCCGTTCACCGCCTGGACGGTGTACTCGCAGCACAGGGCCAGCGCGGGGCAGTCCTCGTAGACCATGGCGGCCATCCTGTAAAGGTACTCCCGCCGCGTATCCTTTGTGGCGGCGCCTTTCTGCAGCACGTCGAGGCCGTCGAAGTCATATCCGCCGTAATCGAGGGTGCGGAACGGGCTGTCGGCAAAGTCCGCGCTGTTGTAGCCGGAATCGTTCCAGCCGTAGCCGTAGCAGTAGGTGCCCGCCATGCCGTCGTATCGGAAAAGGCGGCAGTAAGCCGCGGACAGGTCCCGCTCGCCGCCTGCGCTCCACAAAGCCATGTCGAAGTCCATCGTCAGTTCCCGGCGCAGCAGGGCGCTCTTGTCGAGGGCGGTCACCTCCACCGCGATACCGGCCAGGGCGCAGTTGCCCCGGATGATACCGGCGCTCTTCACGCCCTCGGCGTTGTCCTCCGCCACGATAAGGCGCAGACGCACGGGCACGCCGTCGGGACTTTCCACCACGCCGTCGCCGTCCGTATCCGCGTAACCGGCGCTGCCGAGTATCCGCGCCGCCTCCTCATACCCGCCGGTACGAAGGAACGGAGCCCCGGTAAGGCTGATGCGCAGCACGCCCTCCCCGTCCATGAAACCCAGGGCGGGCCGGGCCTGACCGGAGTACGCCTCCTCCGCTATCGCGTCCCTGTCGGCGCAAAGGTCAACGGCGTAACGCACAGCGATATCCTTCACGCAGGGATTGGAGGTGTCGTAGCCGATGCCCGCCTCCCGGCAGGCCCCGGCACAATCGTCGTCATACACGTTGAAGCTGAGGATGCTCACGTTCTCCGTGGGAGCGCTGACGCAGGATATCCCCTCGGCGTCCGACAGCGTCCCGAAGGCATCCGGGGGCAGGCCGAAGGCGCCGTCCGCCTCTCCGGAGGCCACAGCCTCAACGGCATCCCCGGGGGCGTACTTCCTGAATATATACCGCTCCACGCCGCCGGCAAAGGCGCCGTACCAGTTGGGGTTGCGCACGATGCTCACGCCGTTATCGTCGGCGCTCTCCACCATGTACGGTCCGCTGGCCCGGGAGCCATCCGACGCGGAGAAGATGGGCACCTGCGCCAGGTCGTAGTCGAACAGCACGTTATACCAGCGTGTCCTGAAGGTGATGTGGGTGTCGTCCAATGCCTGCACGGTGCCCGCGTCCACGAAATCCAGCAGGGAGAAATAGCTGACAGAGTCCGTCATGGCGATGATGGACGCCGCCGCGTCCCGGGCTGTCAGGGGCGTACCGTCGGAAAAGACCGCGCCGGAGCGCACCGTGCCGGAGAAAGTGAGTGTATCCCTGTCGTAGGTGTACGCGGTGAGGAAGCTCATCTGGGGCAGACCGTAATCGTCGGCGGAGAAGAGACTGCAGAAGACAAGTCCCGCGATCTCTCTTGCCCAGCCGGTACATTCGCTGGGGTCGAGTGATATCTCCCCCTCCGGCGCCGCGATGACGAACTGCACGAGCCCGTCCTCACCCAGCACGCCGCGGGGCTTTTCCTTCTTCCCGCACCCGGCGGTGAGCGCCATCGCAAATATGAGCAGCAGCGCCGCCGCTTTTTTTATGTCGTGGTATTTTCTTCTCAAGTGAGGATCCTCTTTTTCTCTTGGTTCGCAACAGCTAATTATATTACCATTTCGGCGGGTTTTGTCAACACGGACAGCCGCGGGTTTTCCTCTCATCTTTTGCCCGTCGGATTCATATCATCTACAAAACGCAAAAAGGGGGACGGCCGAATGGACGGCAGGAAGTCAAAAAAGAAAACGGTGCCGGAGATAAGAAGAGTATTCGTCTCGGACCGGGACGCCGCGCAGGTGGTAAAGGCCCTCATTTCCGCCCATACCCGCCCATGACCGCGCCGTACAGAACGGCGGGATATCTGCGCCTTTCCCGGGAGGACGGGGACAAGCCGGAGAGCGAGAGCATATCGGGGCAGCGGAGCATCGTGGAATCTTTCGTCCTGGCCGCCGGGGATATGGAACTTGCGGGCTTCTACGTGGACGACGGCGTCACCGGCACAAGCTTCGACCGCCCGGGCTTCACGGCCATGATCCGGGACATCACTGCCGGAAAGATAAACTGCGTCGTGGTCAAGGATCTCTCCCGGTTCGGCAGGGACTACATAGAGTCGGGACGGTATCTGGACCGGTGGTTTCCCGAGAGAGGCGTGCGGTTCATCGCCGTGAACGACGGCGTTGACAGCGCCCGTGGCAGCTACGACATGCTCGTACCGATCAAGAACGTGTTCAACGCCCAGTACGCCCGGGACATATCCCAGAAGGTCCGCTCGGCGCTGTGGGACAAGCGCCGCCGGGGCCGGTTCATCGGCGCCTTCGCCCCCTACGGGTACAAGAAGGACCCGGCCCGTCCCGGCCGTCTCGTCGTCGATGAGGACGCCGCGGCGGTGGTGCGGCGCATCTACTCCATGGCGGAATCTGGTCAGGGGCAGGCGGGGATCGCCGCCCTTCTCAACCGGGAGGGAGTCCCCTGTCCCAGCCTCTATAAATCCATCACCGGGGACAGATACCGCAACGGCAATATCCCGGACCGCGCCGCCGGGTGGACCTACGCCACCGTCCACCGGATACTGCGCTCCCGGACGTATATGGGCAGCATGGAGCAGGGCCGCGGGGTGCGGCGGGTCATGCACGGCGCCGTCACCGCCCTGCCCCGGCAGGAGTGGACGGTGGTGCCCGGCACCCACGAGGCTGTCGTGTCCCCGGAGCGGTGGCAGCGGGTGCAGGATATTCTGGACCGCCGCAGCCGTCAGCCGAAATTCGGCGCTCCCGGCGTATTCGCGGGGCTCGTGCGGTGCGGCGACTGCGGCCGGACCATGGTGCGCCGTGCCGCCGTCTCCGGGGATTATCTCGTCTGCGGCGCCTACAAACGTGGAGGTCCCGGGGCGTGCTCTCCCCACACCGTCCGTCAGGACGCACTAACGGCCGTAATACTTGAAGATATCAACCGTATCATACGGAGGGCGGGGGATCTGTCCGCCCTTATGGACGACCAGGCGCAAAGGCCGCCCCGTAAAGGCGCCGGAGCGTCCGTGAAGGCCGCGCGGGAGCGCCTTATATCGCTGAAAAAGGCCGCTTACGAGGATTACCGGGACGGCGTGATATCCAAAGAGGATTTCCTGCGTTACCGGGACGATTACGAGAAACGGCTTTCCATGCTCCGGGCCGGCCCCGCCCCGGACGAGGACGAGGGGCCCTCGGAGTGGGTGCGGAAGCTTCTTGACACGGGCCGCGTCGACGCGCTGGACCGGGCTTCCCTCGCCGAGACCGTGGAGGCCGTAACCGTGTTCTCCGACGGGACGGCGGAGATACGCTACCGCTTCTCCGCCGATGCTCTGGGGCCATTTGACGCTTGAAATGCGCCGGGCGTCAGTGTATAATACCCACATCTGTATCCGGGTGTAGCGCAGTCGGTAGCGCGGGTGCTTTGGGAGCATCAGGCCGCTGGTTCGAATCCAGTCACTCGGACCATAATCCCACTCTGATTCTGATACGATCGTATCGGTTGGAGCGGGATTTCTTTTTGCACCCCGCCGCCCACGAAAACGCTTGCGGCATGGACTTCCGCTACAACTTACATACGATTACCTCTCGTGCTAAAAGATAACCGCCCCGGCGGAATTGCTCCATCGGGGCGGTTTTTCGTATCCGGTTTTCAAGACATCAACTCGGTTATTTTCTCGAGCGTCTTGGCATCAAGCATCCTCCGGTCTGCCGTATGAATCGCCCGATCGATATCCGCTATGCTCGAAAGCATATACTCGCTCTGCACGGGACTGTTGCCGTGGAGCAGCATCATATATCCGCGCACCCAGACTTTGGACCCGTAATAATCGAGATACCGGGCGAGAATATAAACCTGCCGTCTGACCTGCTTGATGGGATTCTTGACCGTGTTCTCGTATGTGTTTCCAGCATCGGTCGTCTTGTATTTCTGCCATTCGTAGTCGTCTTCGCCGCCGACGATGCGGCCGGTGTAGTTTTTGACCTCGATAATGAACACGCCGTATTTGTTTACGATCACGTTATCGAGTTCCGCCGGTTTACCGTCATATTCGATACTTACGTTCGTGAACAGGCGGTCGCCCTCGCGCAGCACGGACCGGATTGCTCTTGCCGCCGTTTCCTCGCCCCGAATTCCGACACGCTTATATTCCGGCGTGAAGATCCATTCCCAGAAGCCCGGTCTGTTGCCGCCGCTTGTGTTATCGGGTCTGTTATCGCCGGACGGTCTGTCTTTCGACCGTGTGGCGATAACGACGATTATAACGATGACAGCAATGATTCCGATTATGCTAGAGGGCATCGCGTCATTTCCTTTCCGCGAATTATCCGTGTTTTCGATAAGGTCAGCACTTCTCTCGAAAAACAGACAGCTCTGATTGCAAGGCTATTACAAGAAAATAATTATCAGCCCCGTCAATATACCCAGAATAGCCGCCGTGGCGGGGAGCTTTGATTTCCACATCAGTATAGACTCCGGCAGCAGCTCGCCGAACACCACGTACAGCATGGCGCCGGAGGCGAAGCTCAGGGATATCACCAGCGCGGCGGGGCTTATGGTGCCGATAAGAAAGCCCGTCACCGCTCCGAGGATGGTGGGAGCGCCGGACAGCGCCGTCACACCCACTGACTGCCATTTTTTCATGCCGCCGGATATGAGGGGCACGGCCACCGCCATGCCCTCCGGGATATTGTGCAGACCTATGACCAGGGCCATGGTCAGCCCGCCCCGGTTGGAGAGCATCTCCTCGGCAGTCCTGGCAAACGACGCCCCGATCACCATGCCCTCTGGCACGTTGTGCAGCGCTATCGCCGCGGCCATCACAAGGCCTGCCAGGAAAAGACCGCTGCGGGGCTGGCGCCCCTTAAGATGCTCGTGCAGATGGTTGGCGTGAGTCAGCTCCTCCAGCGAATCGGCGGTGCGGGGATGATTCTCGTCGATATGGGCCACCTCGTGGTTGGTTGACCGGTCTATAAGCGCGTTGAGCAGCGCTATCACGGCAAATCCCGCCGACACGCCGCACACCACGAGCCACACGCGGAACGCTATCCCGTCGGCGTGAAGGGCCTCCGTCAGCAGGTCGAAGCAGACCACGGAGACCATGACGCCCGCCGCGAACGACAGCAGCAGGCTGACCGTTTTATTCGAATCCTTCCGGAACATGCAGGCCAGTGCGCCGCCGAGGCCCGTTCCCCCTACGCCCGCGATGGCCGTTATGCCCACCAGAAGCCAAATTGAACCCATTTGTCGACCTCGTTTCATCCTCGTAAAGAGTCCTTTTGTCGGATTATAACACGGTTCGTCGTATACTGAAAGACATTTATCTATTATTATTTATCGCCCGCGTTTGTTTCTTGACACGGATCGAAAACGGTGATACGATCGTGACTGTAAAGGCAAAGACGTCTTGGCTCAGCCGGGGCGTCTCTGTCTTTTTCTTTTTTCGGAGGAAATTATGGATCATATTCATGAAGAATGCGGCGTTTTCGGCATATACAGCCCCGTCAGAGCCGATCTTGCCCCGCTGACGTATTACGGGCTCTACGCCCTTCAGCACCGCGGCCAGGAGAGCGCGGGCATCGCCGTGAACGACGACGGCGTGTTCCGTGCCGTCAGGGGCGTGGGCCTCGTCAGCGAGATATTCAGCGACGATAAGCTGCGCGGTCTGGGCTGGGGGAACATAGCCGTGGGCCACGTGCGCTACGCCACCACCGGCTCCGACGCGGCCCAGAACGTCCAGCCGCTGCTGGTGAACCACCACAAGGGCAGGATGGCGCTGTGCCACAACGGAAATCTCTCCAATTCCTATGAGCTTCGCACGGCTCTGGAAGAGGCGGGCGCCATCTTCCACACCACCACCGACAGTGAGGTCATCTCATACGTGACGGTACAGCAGCGGCTGAAAACCGACTCCATCGAAAAGGCCGTCAGCGCGGCGATGGACGTTATCGAGGGGGCCTATTCCCTTGTCATCAGTTCCCCGCAGAAGCTTATCGCCGTGCGGGACCCTCACGGCTTCCGGCCCCTGTGTTACGGCGTCACGGAGGACGGCTGTTTCGTCTTCGCCTCGGAGTCCTGCGCGCTGGACGCCGTGGGAGCGCGTTTAGTCAGGGAGCTGCTGCCCGGAGAAATAGCCGTGGTCTCCCGGCAGGGCATCAAATTCGACACCTCCCATTGCGGGAGGTGCCCGAAGCGCTTTTGTGTGTTCGAGTACATCTACTTCGCCCGGCCCGACTCCGTTATCGACGGCGCGTCGGTGAGTCTGAGCCGCCGGAACGCCGGCAGATTCCTTGCGCGGAGCCATCCCGCGGACGCGGACATAGTGGTAGGCGTACCCGACTCCGGACTGGAGGCTGCCATCGGCTACGCTCACGAGTCCGGTATCCCCTACGCCATCGGATTTACGAAAAACAAGTATATCGCCCGCACCTTCATCTCTCCCGGCCAGGGTCTGCGCGAGCGGGAGGTGGGTATAAAGCTCAATCCCATCCGGGACGTGGTCCGGGGCAAGCGGGTCGTGCTCATCGACGATTCCATCGTACGGGGCACCACCTGCCGGAGGATCGCCGATCTTCTGTGGCAGGCAGGGGCCGCGGAGATACACATGCGCGTGAGCGCGCCTCCCTTCATAAAGCCATGCTATTACGGCACCGACATCGACTCCGAGGACGTGCTCATCGCCAACCATATGCGTGTGGACGAGATCGCCCGGGAGATCGGCGTCACCTCCCTGGGTTACCTCAGCATCGAGGACGTACGCCTGCTGACCGGCGCCGATACCGGCTTCTGCACGGCCTGCTTCGGCGGAGGCTATCCCACCGCCGTGCCCGTCAGGACCTCCAAAAACCGCTTTGAGATGAAAATAGGCGGCAGCCGATAAAATCTCCGCGCCCCGTCCGGCAGGACGGGGCGCTTTTTTATCTTCCGTTCCCGACGGCGCGCCGCGGGACGATTATACGGTTGAATATCGGCACATAATATGCTATAATTTCCATCACCGCAGTACAGTCAACCATCAACAAAGGCGAGGTGACCTCTCACGAAGCCCATCTCCCCGATCATGCCCCGCAGCCGCGTCAAGGATCTTGCCCTTATGAATCTGGGCGTTCTTCTGCTGGCGGTGGGCGTTTACTTTTTCAAGTTCCCGAACCATTTCACCACCGGCGGCGTCAGCGGCATCTCCATACTGCTGGGCGGTATCATACCCTCGCTCTCGACGGCGTCCATCAACTTCATACTCAACGCGCTGCTGCTTCTTGTCGGCTTCATCTTCCTGGGGCGGGAATTCGGCGTACTGACCACTTACTGCAGCCTGGTATACTCCGGGGAGATCTGGCTTCTGGAGAGGTATTTCCCCATGACCGCCCCCTTTACCGACCAGCCCGTGCTGGAGCTGATGTTCGGCATGATGCTCCCCGCCGTAGGTTCGGCCCTCCTCTTCAACGTGAACGCGTCCTCCGGCGGCACCGACGTGGTGGCCATGATACTGAAAAAGCACACCAGCATGGACATCGGCAAGGCGCTTTTCATAACTGACAGCCTTATCGCCTGCTCGTCGTTCATCGTGTTCGACGTAAAGACCGGCCTATTCTCCATCGCGGGTCTTTTCATGAAGGCCTTCGTGATTGACTCCGTGATAGAGAGCATCAACCTGTGCAAATATTTCCACATCGTCACCGACGAGTCGGAGGCGATATGCTCATTCATCCTTAACGAGCTGCACCACGGCTGCACCGTGGTGGACGGTCAGGGCGCATACTCCGGCAAGGATCACAAGGTGGTGCTGGCCGCCTGCCGCAGAGGCGAGGCCGCCGCCCTCCGCAAGAAGATAAGAGAGCTGGATCCCCACGCCTTCCTGTTCATAACGAACACCAGTGAGATCCTGGGCAAGGGCTTCCGCTCCGTGTGAGCCATACCCATCCGCCAAAAGAGGTTTTACCATGAAACTCATAGCCGCGCTCATCATCGGATATCTCATCGGCTCCGTCAACATCTCCATAATCATATCCAAATACGGCCTGAAGGACGACGTGCGTTCCCACGGCAGCGGCAACGCCGGAGCCACCAACACAGCCCGTGTCTTCGGCATGAAGTACGGCGTTATCACCTTCGTCTGCGATTTCGCGAAGGGCGTGATCGCCTGCGCCGCGGGCAGACTGCTGGGCGCGGAGACGGGTCTTGCCCTGGCGGGCGCCGCCTGCCTTATCGGCCACATCTTCCCCGTCTACTTCGGCTTCAAGGGCGGTAAGGGCGTAGCCACCGGCGCGGCTCTTGCGCTGATGATGGACTGGCGCATCTTCGCCGCGGCCATAGGGATGTTCATAATCGTGTTCATCCTGAGCCGTTACGTGTCCCTGTCCTCCCTGTGCGCCACCATCACGGTGGGCGTCACGTCGCTTTTCTTCAACCCGGAGCTGTCCCTGAAGCTGCTGGGACTGTTCGCCATGGTGGTGGTCGTATTCATGCACCGCTCCAACATCCAGCGGCTCGCCAACGGCACGGAGAGCCGGTTCAAAGCCAAATAGACCGTTTGAAAGCTTCTGTCCCGGAAAAAACAAAAAGATATGAAAAGCGCCCCGGATCGCGGTCCGAGGCGCTTTTTTCCCTGCTTTCGGGCTTATCGTATTGTCATTCGTCCACGTCGCAGATATACACGGCGGTCTCACCGTCTATCTCGTCCACCATGACGGATATGATCTCGCTCTGGGAGGTGGGCACGTTCTTGCACACGTAATCCGCCCGGATGGGCACCTCCCGGTGGCCCCGGTCCACCAGCACGGCGAACTGCAGCTGCTTGGGGCGTCCGTAGGAGAATACCATCTCCATGGCGGCCCGGGCCGTGCGGCCGGTGTACAGCACGTCGTCCACGAGGATGACTGTCATGCCGGTTATCTCGCAGGGCAGATGGCACTCCCCCTCTATGACGGCGTCCTTCTCGGCGTCGGTGAGGTCGTCCCGGTGGCGCGTGATATCAAGATACCCCACCGGTACGCTTACGCCCTCGAACCGGAGGATATTGTCCGCCAGCATGCCCGCCAGGGGCACGCCCCGGCGCTTGATGCCCAGAAGGCACACGTTCTCCACGCCCCGGTTGCGCTCAATTATCTCGTGGGTGATGCGGGCCATGCCCCGGCGTATCGCCACCTCATCCATGAGCTTTGCCTTGATCTTCATATAACACACTCCGTCACGGCTGTATTCAAGGTCAATTTACCATACGCTCCCGGCCTTGTCAATGGAGGCGTCCGGCTGCGGTTTTTTTCCGATCCGGCCGCTTTTTTGTTGAGCGGCGGGGTCTTTTTGTGTTATAATGGCTCTAACGTAAAAAACTAAAACAAGGAGGATATATCTTATGTGGAACAGCTTCAACACCGGTGATTACTCCGGCATGATCGCCGAGACCGTCACCCTGACCGGCTACAACGAGGATAAGATAGGCGCCTACTACTCCCGTCCCATCGGCGGCGGCGACCACCCCGGCATAGTGCTCATCCCCCACATGCCCGGCTGGGACGAGTGGTGCCGCGAGACGGCCCGCCGCTTCACCGAGCACGGCTACGCCGTAGTGTGCCCGGACATCTACTCCAGAGTCGGCAAGGGCATCCCCACCGACATCTCCGGCAAGGCC
>JAEEGL011279677.1_pt1 | contig 10185 bp, 9 predicted proteins | sample 9134231 | NCBI WGS metagenome assembly JAEEGL01 (sample SAMN16246548, study PRJNA631951) | gut metagenome | biome: gut microbiome; feature: rumen; material: fiber-attached | host: Bos | place: Iran: Karaj | collected 2018-10
AATAACGCGAACAAACGTCATTTATTGTCTGCATGCCCGACAAGTTCAGCCACCCGTGCCGGCAGACAACACTCTGGCTGCAACGCTGCAACACAGGGATTTGGAGCAATCCTCCTTACACCAACCTTACACCAACCATACATCAACCTTACATCAACCTTACCTAAGTGTAAGGTTGATGTGATGTTGGTGTGATGTTGGTGTGATGTTGATGTGGTGATGAATGGGTTGGGCGACGGAGCTATCCCGGAGTTGGGACGGACTTGTATCGGAGGAAAAAGTTTTCAACATCGGACGAGACCCTCCGGAGGGAGCCGGACGAGGGGTCGGGCAACGGCCCGACACAGGCTAAAAATCAGGGGTATGAAAATTTTTTTGCCCTGGGATGAAACAAAAAAAAGAAATGTGCGTTTAAGGTTATGAACAACAAAAATTGGATTAAAAAAAATATTTTTGGATTTTTTTGTCAATAAATGGGAAATTTGTCGTAATTTTACAACCTGAATTAAAGTAGGCAAAAATGGCGCTAATACTTGGAAAAGAATACTGTAAGGTCGATTCGAACGGCCGTTTCAAGTTCCCAATTGCCCTGAAGAGGCAGTTGACGAACGAGGACGGGCGTTTTGTGATCCGCCAGAGTATCTATGCCGAGTGTTTGGAGCTGTGGACTTACGACAGTTTCCGAGAAGAAGTCGAAAAACTCCAGGAGAAACTCAACCCCTACAGCCGCGAGGAACGCGAACTGCTGAGAAAGCTGACCGAAGGCAACGTGATCGAGCTCGACTCGAACGACCGCCTGCTGGTGCCACCCGAGCAGAAATCTGTGATTTCCAAGGCAAAAGAGGTTGTGCTGCAATCTACGGGCAAGTGGATCGAGCTCTGGGACCGTGAGGCCTACGACCGAATGAACCAAGCCGCCAGCGACTATGCCCTGAGGGCCGAATCGCTGCTTGGCGCCGATGCCGTAAAGATTGCAGCCGATGGAAAGCAATAGCGATACTTACCACGTGCCGGTGATGCTCACCGAGTCTCTGGAAGGGTTGAATATCCGTCCGGATGGCACTTATGTTGACGTTACTTTCGGCGGTGGCGGCCATTCGCGCGCCATTTTGCAGCAACTCGGAGAAGGTGGACGCCTGCTGGCGTTCGACCAGGATGCTGATGCGGCAGCTGTCGCTTCCGAAGTGTCCAGCGATGCTAACTTTACTTTCATCAACGAGAATTTCCGCCACCTAAAGGCTTTCCTCCGCATGAACGGAGTGCGTCAGGTAGACGGTATACTGGCCGACCTGGGGGTGAGCAGCCACCAGTTCGACACCGCCACACGCGGCTTTTCCACTCGGCTGGACGGCGAGCTCGACATGCGGATGGACCGCAATAGCGACGTAACGGCCCGCGACCTGGTGAACTCGCTCGACGAGGAAGATCTTGCGAAGCTTTTGAAACTCTACGGCGAACTCCCCAACGCACGCCAGATGGCTCGCGCCATTGCCACTGCGCGCAAGGAGAAGGAGATATCCACCACGTTCGACCTTCGCGATGCGGTGAGCCGTCATCTGCCTCGCGGGATGGAAAACAAATACTTGGCGATGTTGTTCCAAGCTCTCCGCATCGAGGTGAACGGCGAGCTCGACGCCCTGAAGGAGATGCTGCTGCAGGCCACCGAGGTGCTGCGCGACGGAGGCCGCCTGGTGGTGATAAGCTACCACTCGCTCGAGGACCGCCTGGTGAAGAACTACATGAAAAGCGGCAACTTCGAGGGCAAGCTGGAAAAGGATTTCTACGGCAATGTGCTGGCACCGATGAAGATGGTGAGCCGCGGAGCGATACAGGCCTCGGACGAGGAGTTGCAGCGCAACAGCCGCTCACGCAGCGCGAAACTAAGAGTTGGAGAAAAGATAAGGAGTTAAGAATATATGGCAAACAAGTTCAGAGAGAAACCCGTCGAGGAGCAGCCCACTCCGCAAGCCGAGGAGCCGAAACAACCCGTAGCTGAGAAGAGTGAGGAAGTGAACGACGTGGCCGAGGAACCCACCGCAGGCGAAAGCAGCAAAGGGGCGCGCAAGGTGGCCAAAGTGCTTGGCGGCGACATACTGGCCGACCAGATGGTGTTGCGCCAGATACCGCTACTGCTGCTCTGTTTAGGTTGCCTGCTGGTGGTGATTGCCAACCGATATAATGTGGAAAAGATAAGCCGCGATAAGCAGGATACCGAGGTGCGCATCAACTTCCTGCGCGAACACCGCATACAGATGCAGAAACAATATCAGCAGAGCATCAAGATATCGCAGATTGCAGAAGACCTGCAGGAATCGGGTGTGGGTATAACTGCCGGTCCGCCCTACGAGATTGAAAAATGAGAATCGACATAAATGACCAATAAGAACAATAATAATAAAGACAAACGGCTAACGAGCGGAATGACCATGCTCTACCTGGTGCTTACGCTGGGTGTGGGCGCTGCCATTATTGCCAACCTAATCAGCATACAATGGGTGAACGGCGACGAGTGGCGCGAGCGTGGCGAAAAGCGTGTGGCCGACGTGCGACCCGACCCCGCCCGTCGCGGCAACATCTACTCGAGCGACGGCAAGGTGCTGGCCACCACCGTTACGGAATGCGACCTCTACCTCGACCTCTACAACGCACCCGACCTCGACGACAAAGGCCGTGTTAAGCGCAACAGCAAAGGCGAAGAGATGGAGACCGGCCCCATCGTTGACTCGAATCTCATAAATCATCTCGACAGCGCCTGCATGATGCTCCACGAAGCCTTCCCCCACCGCAGCGCGCAATACTACCACGACCGCATACTCAACGAGCGCCAAAAAACCAATCCAGGCCGCTGCTTCCTGGTGCAGAGAGGTGTCCCCTACTCGGTATGGGTAAGGATATGCAACCTGCCCGGCTGGCGCCGCGGAGTGGTGAAAAGCGTCGACCACGAGTCGGTGCAACACCAGGTGAGAGCCCATATCTACGGCGATTTGGCAGGCAATGTCATCGGTTTCCGCAACGACCGTCGCGACGGTACCTATACCGGATTGGAAGGCTACTACGACTCGGTGCTTCGCGGACAAGACGGCCTCTACAACTACCACCGCCTGACGATGAGCACCTGGCTGCCCGGCGACCCGAATGCCCAAGGGCATGTGGAACGCCGCACCGACGACGACCAGGTGGACACCATCATACTGCAGCACCGTATCGACGGAAGCAGCATCATCTCAACCATCGACACCCGCTATCAGGACATCGCCGAAAGCGCCCTGCGTAAAGCCCTGCACCAGTATCGCGGCACTTCGGGATGTGCTATCCTCATGGAGATGAAGACCGGCTATGTGCTGGCTTGTGCAAATCTGGCAGTCGACACCTCAATACACGACTTCCGTGAAGTGCGCGACCGTAACGTGGCTGTGAGCGACGTGTACGAGCCGGGCTCCACATTCAAAACCCTGCTGCTCACCGCCATGCTCTCCGACCCCAGCATCAAGATAGACACCGCGATGCAAGTGAAGGTAGGCTACAAGGACTTCGGCGGCAAGTATGGTGTAATCAAGGACGACCACACCCTTGCCGGACGCGACTCGCTGAACGTGCGCGAGGTGATTGAGCAATCGTCGAACGTAGGTATGTGTGAGCTAGGCTGGATGTACTTCAACAACCGTCGCGATACCTTGCGCCACCTGGTGGAACGCATGTTCCCCTACGGCAAGATGAATCCCGACCTCAGGGCCCCGGAATACAAGACCTACATTAACGATCTGCACACCTCGAACCGCGACTTCCTGAATTTCTGCTACGGCTATTCCACCCGCGTAACCGCCCTGCAGGTAATCACCTTCTACAACGCACTTGGCGCCGAAGGACGCATGGTGAAGCCGCTCTTCTGCCGCGCCATCGTCGACGGCGACCGCACTACGGAGATAAAGCCCGTGGTGCTCAACCCGCAAATCTGCAGCCCCCAGACAGCCCGCATGATGCGCACGATGCTCGAAGGGGTAGTGGAACACGGTACTGGCAACAACATCAAAAACAACACCTACGGCATTGCCGGTAAGACCGGTACGGCCGTCGACTACCGCACACGGCTCTACAACGGTTCGTTTGCCGGATTTTTCCCATCGGAGAACCCTCGCTACACATGTCTGGTGGTGCTCCAGAACAGCCCTGCCTACGGCCGTCAGGCAGCATTGGTATTCAAAGCCATTGCCGACTGTGTAGTGGCTGTGGACAAGGGGTTAAGCGACGGCTCGGTGAAATCGGCCTGGCCACAGCTGCAGGAAGACAGCACGATGGCACAAACCCGCCCGCGACTGACCCGTGGCAACCAAAAGGATATCCGCCAGTTGTACAAGAAACTCAAGATGCCCTACTATTCGGCCGACTCGTCGAGCACCTGGGTGTTCTATAAAGAAGCTACCGACAGCGCACGTGCCCAATACTACCCCTACACTCCCGCCGAAGGCACGGTACCTAATTGCACGGGAATGACCGCAAAAGACGCCACCGCCCTGCTCAACTCGATGGGCTACCGTGCATTGGTTACCGGCTACGGCAAAGTGGTTTCGCAAACACCGCGCGGCGGGCAGGCAGCCAAAAAAGGCAGCAGGATTGAACTGATACTGAGATAGCAATGAAACTGAAAGATATACTACAAGGCTTAGATGCCAAAGTTCAGGGTTCGCTGGAATGCGAAGTGGACAACCTGCAGTTCGACTCGCGCAAGGTCGGCAAAGGCACCCTTTTTGTGGCCCAGCGCGGCACCAAGGTGGACGGGCACGACTATATAGAAGGGGCTGTGGAGAAGGGGGCTGTTGCTGTGGTTTGCGAGGAGCTGCCGAAGAAGACCACGAAGGACGTGGCCTATATCCAGGTGGCCGACAGCAGCAAAGCCCTAGGCCTTATGGCTGCCAACTTCTATGGCCATCCTTCGGTCCAACTGAGCCTTATCGGCATCACCGGCACAAACGGCAAGACCACCACCGTTACGCTGCTGCACAGGATGTTCCGCATGCTTGGACACCATGTGGGCCTTATCTCGACTATCGTTAACAAGATTGACGAAGAGGAGATTCCCACCGGGCACACCACTCCCGATGCGCTGGAGCTCAACCAACTGCTGCGTCGCATGGTGGATAACGGATGCAAATACTGCTTCATGGAGGTGAGTTCCCACTCGGTGGTGCAGGAACGCATCGCAGGTCTGACCTTCGCCGGTGGCATCTTCAGCAATATCACCCACGACCATCTGGACTTCCACAAGACCATGGCTGCCTATATCGCCGCTAAGCAAGGGTTCTTCACCGCGTTGCCCAAGACAGCGTGGGCTCTCACCAATATCGACGACAAGAACGGCATGGTGATGGTGCAGAACTCGGCTGCCAAGGTGAGCACCTACAGCCTGACCAAGATGGCCGACTTCCGCTGCAAGGTGGTGGAGGAGAGCATCGACGGTATGCAGGTGGAGATGAACGGCACAGAAATATGGAGCCGACTGGTGGGCCGTTTCAACGCCTACAACCTCACCGCCATCTATGGCGCTGCCCTATTGAGCGGAGCCAACAAGGACGAGGTGTGCCGCCTGCTGAGCGTATTGGAGCCCGCCACGGGACGTTTCCAGCGAGTGAGCGGCCGCGGAATCACTGCCATAGTCGACTATGCCCACACTCCCGATGCCGTGCAGAACGTGATAAGCACCATCAACGATATCCGCGGTCAGCGCCAACAGCTGATTACCGTCGTGGGGTGCGGTGGCGACCGCGACAAGACCAAGCGTCCCGAGATGGCCAAGATTGCCGCCGAGGGTAGCGACAAGCTGATACTCACCTCGGACAATCCCCGAACGGAAGACCCCGACACCATCCTCGACGAGATGGAGGCAGGCCTCACCGCCGAGCAGTTGTGCCACACGGTGAGAATCACCGACCGCCGCCAAGCCATCCGCACCGCCTGTATGATGGCCAAAGAGGGCGATATAGTGCTGGTGGCCGGCAAAGGACACGAGAAATACCAGGAGGTGAACGGTGTGCGTTCGCACTTCGACGATGTTGAAGAATTGGAGAAAGAGCTGAATGAGAAATAAAAAGAGAAACTAAGATATGCTGTACTATTTATTCGATTGGCTCGACAAAGCATTTGACTTCCCTGGAGCGGGTGTGTTCCAATACATCTCGTTTCGGTCGGCGGCTAGCATGATTACGTCGCTGCTTATTATGCTGCTTCTGGGTAAACCTTTCATCCGCTGGATGAAGAATAAGATGGGCATGATGGACGAGGTACGTACTGAACTAGGCCTCGAAGGGGCCACGCGCAAAGCACAGACCCCGACGATGGGTGGCCTGCTGATTCTGGCTGCCATCATCATTCCCACCCTGCTCTTTGCCAAACTCGACAATATCTACGTGCTCATAATGCTTGGCACAACGCTGTGGATGGGTATGGTAGGTTTTCTAGACGACTACCTAAAGAAGACAAGAGGCAAAGCCGGATTGCCCGGTAAATACAAAGTGATAGGTCAGGTAGTGCTCGGACTGGTGGTCGGTCTGCTCATCATGTACCACCCCGACATCAGCCATTCGACCCTTACGACCATTCCCTTCGTGAAAAACAACGAACTCGACTATGCCAAACTGGTAACATGGATGGGGCCATGGGCACAAGATCTGGTATGGGTGGTTGTGGTGCTTGTAGTGATAATTGTTGTAACTGCCGTAAGCAACGCCTCGAACCTCACCGACGGCATCGACGGTATCGCCACCGGAGTGGCGGCCGTGAACGGCGGTGCACTGGCCCTGCTGGCATGGGTAAGCGGCAACATCATCATGGCCAGCTACCTCAACATCATGTACCTTCCCAATATCGGTGAACTGGCAATATTCAGCACCGCTTTCGTCGGAGCCACCCTCGGTTTCCTCTGGTTCAACACCCATCCGGCCGAGATATTCATGGGCGACACGGGCTCGCTCGCCATCGGCGGAATCATCGCCGTATTCGCCGTCCTTATCAAAAAAGAATTGCTTCTGCCTGTCCTCTGCGGAATATACCTAATGGAAGACCTCTCGGTCATCATCCAGACCGCCTACTGCAAGCACTACCGCCGCAAGAACAAACTGGCACCCAGCGAGATTGTGCCCGTGGAGAAACGTCCGTTCCGCATGACCCCGCTCCACCACCACTATCAGAAGAAAGGAACCGCCGAGGAGAAGGTGGTGATGCGGTTCATCATCATCTCTATCTTGCTTGCAATATTCACATTGTCGACACTCAAACTACGATAAACCAAATCTATGACCATAGAAACAATAGTCAAACGCGGTTTTGACCGCCCGCATGTCGGACTGGCCGGCATGGACACAAAGAAACTGAAAGCGATGCGCAACAGCACGCTGAGAGCCTGCTTCAAACTGATGGAGGAGACCTGCTACAGGCTTGAGCGTGTGGCTACCATCCGCGGCCGCGAATACATCAACGACGCTGCCGCACGCACGGTGAACGCCACCTGGTACTCGCTCGAAAGCGTACAGGGAGGCATAATCTGGATTGCCTGCGGAAGCAACGAGCCTATCGACTATAATCGCCTGCTGCCTTTGGCCCTGCGCAAAGTGAGGATGATTCTCGTGCTCGGCGAAGCCGAAGGAATAAAAAAAGCTTTCGGACCGATGGTGCCACAGATTGTGGAGTGCACAAATATGGAGGAGGCTCTGCATCATGCGTACTATTATGATTCCGAAGATGTCAAGGTGCTCTTCTCGCCGGCATGCGACGGAGTTGCCACAACAGAAGCACTCGGTGAGATGTTCCTCCACGAGGTGAACGAATTATGAAACTAAAAAGCATATTCCGCGGAGATACAGGTATCTGGGTAGTGTTCTTCCTGCTCAGCCTAGTATCGCTTGCTGCAGTGTACAGCTCGATTGGACTAGAAGCCTACTCGCACAAGGGGCCCGGTCCGACGGGATTGTTCCTGAAGCATCTCGGTATTGTTGCGCTCACTTATGTGGCCATCATTTTCATTTCGAGAATCAACTATCGATATTTCTCGCGGTTTGCCGTACTTGGCTACTGGTTCTCTCTTGTGCTTCTGGTTATTCTTATGGCTCTCGGCAAACGTTGGCTTGTCATTCCGGGCATGGGTCAGTTCCAGCCCTCGGAGATTGCCAAAGTGATGCTCATTATCTTCGTGGCTCGTATGATGGCCTTGAAGAAAGATCAGATGCAAGAGCTATCGACCTTCATCCAACTGCTTTTCTACATTGCTCTGGTGGCAGGATTTGTGCTTCCTGAAAACTTCTCGACCGCAGCCCTTATCTTCCTGGCATGCTACCTTATGATGTATCTCGGCGGGGTGAACAAGAAATACTGGTGGAGGGTGTTCGCCGTTGGCATGGTGGTAGTGGTAGGATTCCTAGCTGTCAGTTACTACCGATATGAGAAGTCTGTCATCTCTGGTCAGACACAAGAACAGGTGATTGAGCGTCAGGCCACCTGGGGACACCGCGTATACTCGTGGATTAATCCCGACCCCGACGAATTGACCCAGGAGAATATTGCCCGTATGGCTATCGCCCGCGGAGGTGTAATTGGGAAACGTGTGGGTAATACAATCCACGGACGTCTGATGACTCAGGCACACAACGACTTTATCTATGCAATTATCATTGAGGAAAGCGGTTTTGTGGGCGGATTACTCATATTCATACTCTACGGCGTGTTCTACCTGCGATGCCTAAGGTTGGCGAAAAGATGCGAAGGACGGTTCGGACGACTTACCGTTGCCGGTATGGGAACTGTGATCTACCTTCAGGCATTGGTAAACATGAGCGTTGCCGTGGGAGCGCTGCCAGTAACCGGCCAGACCTTGCCGTTTATCAGCTACGGAGGAACGGCCTACCTGTTCCTCGGTTGCGGTGTAGGTGTTATACAAGCCGTTGCAGCCGACGAAGAACGCAAAAAGAGAGCCGCAGCAGAAGCAACCGAGCCTGCGGCAATAGAACTCACGCCACAGGAAGGCGACGAATAACATAACAAGAAACATAAAACATATCAATATGAAAGCAATAGTCAGTGGAGGCGGAAGCGGTGGACATATCTTTCCGGCAGTGGCAATAGCCAATGCGATAAAGAAACGTTGGCCCGATGCCGAGATTCTTTTCGTCGGTGCCGAAGGTCGCATGGAGATGGAGAAAGTTCCTGCTGCAGGCTACGAAATCAAAGGCTTGCCCATTGCAGGTCTGCAACGCCAACTGACCCCTGCCAACATCGTCAAGAACCTGCAACTGCCGTTCAAGATGATGAAAAGCAACAGGATGGTGAAACACATATTGCGCGAGTTTAATCCCGATATAGTGGTCGGAGTTGGTGGCTTCGCCAGCGAACCCACCCTGAAGGCCGCCTCGCGCATGGGCTTCCCCACCCTTCTGCAGGAACAGAATTCCTACGCCGGATTGACCAACAAGATGCTGGCCCGCGATGCTCGCACAATATGTGTGGCTTACGACGGGATGGACCGTTTTTTCCCAAAAGGGAAGATTGTCTTCACCGGGAACCCCGTGAGAGCAGATATCGAGCAGATGAACTGCACACGGGAAGAGGGATGCAGTGCTTTCGGCCTCGACCCGACAGGCAAAGTGATTCTCTCTGTAGGCGGAAGCCTCGGTGCCCGCACCATCAATCAGATGATATTGAACCACCTGCACTTCTTCCGCGAGAACAACATACAGATACTATGGCAGACCGGACGCTGGATGTACGAAGAGGCTCGTCGTGCAGTTGAACAGGCAGGCGTGGGCCAATGGGTGAAGGTTCATCAGTTTATCTCACGTATGGACCAAGCTTATGCCGCCGCCGACATGGTGATATCCCGTGCCGGTGCCATCGCCATCTCCGAACTATGCCTCGTCGGGAAACCCGTGGTGCTCATTCCCTCTCCCAACGTAGCCGAAGACCACCAGACAAAGAACGCTTTGGCACTCGTAGACCGCGGGGCAGCAATAATGGTACGCGACACTGACTGCGACAACCAAGCACTGCCTATTGTCAAAGAGTTACTTGCCAGTCCCGACCGTCAAGCATCCATGAGAGAGGCCATCGCCAAGATGGCTGTCCGCGGTGCTGCCGACAAGATTGTTGACCAAATAGCCAAAATCGTGAAATGAGATACTATTTTCTTGGCATAGGAGGCATCGG
>JAEEGL011597688.1_pt1 | contig 10185 bp, 9 predicted proteins | sample 9134231 | NCBI WGS metagenome assembly JAEEGL01 (sample SAMN16246548, study PRJNA631951) | gut metagenome | biome: gut microbiome; feature: rumen; material: fiber-attached | host: Bos | place: Iran: Karaj | collected 2018-10
ACTCTTATGAACTTGTTTGTAGGAGAACGGATTTCTATTGCCACTTTCAAGGCTCAGACTACAAGACATAGAATCATGGGTATTCTCAACGATGAGGAATGCCAAATCGTTTTTAGCGACACTCCCGGAGTGCTGAAACCCAACTACAAGCTACAGCAGTCAATGAGAAATTTCTCCGAGAGTGCGCTTGTTGATGCTGATGTGCTTGTTTATGTCACCGACCCAATTGAGAAAACCGACAAAAACGAGGATTTCATCGAAAAAGTTGCCAAGATGGAAGTGCCGGTTCTCGTGCTTATTAACAAAATAGACCTTATTGATGAGAAAAAATTAATCGAGTTGGTCGATATCTGGCACAAACGCCTTCCCAAGGCGGAAATTGTCCCTGTGGCTGCTTTGGCGAAATTCAATGTCGAACCGGTCCTGAAAAGAATTAAAGAACTTCTTCCCGAGAGTCCCCCCTTCTTTGAGAAAGATCAGCTTACCGACAAACCTGCCAGATTTTTTGTCAGCGAAATCATAAGAGAAAAGATATTACTTTATTATGATAAGGAAATACCCTATTCTGTTGAAGTCGGTGTCGAGGCGTTTAAGGAAGACGACAAGCATATACATATCAATGCCGTCATTTATGTTGAAAGGGAGTCACAGAAAGGGATTATCATCGGACACCAGGGGAAAGCCCTCAAGAAAGTTATGACGGAAGCCAGAAAATCGCTCGAGAAATTCTTTGGAAAATCAATTTTTATCGAAACTTTTGTCAAGGTGGATAAGGACTGGAGAAACTCCGACAAGGAGCTTAACCTCTTCGGATATAACCCCGAATAATAATATCTCATCGTCGTTTTCTCTTCTCATCTCATCATCTTCTCGTCATCATAAGTAAATTCACTTTTCACTATTCACTTTAAATAATTATGGGTAATTTAGTTGCTATTGTCGGAAGGCCTAATGTCGGAAAATCAACACTCTTCAACAGGCTTACAAAGACAAGACATGCCATTGTCAGTGAAGAAGCGGGTACTACCAGAGACCGGCAATATGGTAAATGCGAATGGGGAAATAAGGAGTTCTCCGTAGTCGATACCGGGGGATGGGTCGTTAATTCCGATGATGTCTTCGAAGAGGAAATCAGAAAGCAGGTACTTGTGGCTATTGAGGAGTGTGATGTTATTCTTTTTCTCGTTGATGTGAAAACAGGAGTCACTGATCTTGATATGCAGGTGGCACAGATTTTAAGAAAATCTAAACTGCCCGTTTTTCTCTGCTGCAACAAGGTCGATTCGAATGAGCTGAGATATGATGCGGCTGAATTCTATGGGCTTGGACTTGGAGAGATTTATTGTATCTCTGCACTGACGGGTAGTGGTACTGGTGATTTACTCGACCAGATTGTTGATTCATTTACTAAGGAAATGAACGAGGTCATCGAAGAGGATATTCCTAGGATTGCTGTTGTCGGAAGGCCTAATGTCGGAAAGTCATCCCTTATCAATGCATTCCTTAACGACGACAGAAATGTTGTCACTGACATCGCTGGAACCACCAGGGATTCTATCTATACTAAATACGATAAGTTCGGATTTAATTTCTATCTTGTTGATACTGCAGGGATAAGAAAGAAACACAAGGTCACGGAAGACCTTGAGTACTATTCCGTTATGAGGTCGATTAGAGCAATTGAAAATGCGGATGTCTGTGTGCTGATGATTGATGCCACAAGAGGCATTGAGGCTCAGGATATCAATATTTTCCAGGTTATTCAGAAAAACCAGAAAGGAATGCTTGTCGTTGTTAATAAGTGGGATATCGTGGAAGATAAAGATACGGCTTCCATTAAGTTTTTTGAAAAGGCGATAAAAGAAAGAATGGCACCATTCAACGACTTTAATATCATCTTTGCATCAGCACTGACAAAGCAGCGCATTTTCAGGGTACTGGAAGAGGCACAGAAAGTGTATCAGAACAGAACAAACAAGGTTTCTACCGCTAAGCTCAACGAGGTGATGCTACCCATCATCGAGGCCACACCACCACCGGCTATCAAGGGAAAATACATCAAAATCAAATATTGTATGCAGATTCCCAATACGAGAGTCCCCTCATTTGTCTTTTATGCTAATCTACCTCAGTATGTTAAAGACCCTTACAAGCGGTTTCTCGAAAACCAGATTCGACAACATTGGAATTTTAAAGGAACACCCGTCAATATATATGTGCGACAGAAATAAGGGCATGAAATGTGTGATTGGGCTATTGTTCACCATCATTCTGGTATCGTGTGGAAAATCTCAGAATGATGATAAAATATGTGAACAGTGGGATGTGCTCAATAAAGCACTCACGGCATTGTATAATGAGCAATTCAGCACTTATCTCTCTTTTCTGGATTCTGCTCAGGTTGAATCGCAAGATAAAATGTTGATTCTTAATGTGCTAAAACAAAAATACACAAAAACTGACTCAACGCAGATTCCTAAGTTGGTCTTCTCTAAAGTCAATCTCATAAATACTGATTCTGCTGACATCTATTATACTGAAATCTATAGCAACGACACTGTCTATGAGATGCAAAAGATGAGACGATCTAACGGCAAGTGGAAATTACTTATCTTCTAACCATGCATTAACTCTCCTTTCCTTTAACTATCGTCCATTTTGAATCCATCTTTAATTCAACTTTTACTTCCCTAATAACTTCCATTTTAAACCCCTTTTATTATGGCTGAAATTAAATGTATTGGAATCGTAACGTCCGGAAATGACGCTCCTGGAATGAATGCTGCAGTCAGGGCGGTCACTCGTTCTGCTATCTATAACGGTTTCAGAGTGAAAGCCGTTTTCAGAGGATATAAAGGACTCATCGATGGAGACATTCATGAGTTTAAAACTCAGAATGTCAGTAGCATCATACATCATGGAGGCACTATCCTCAAATCATCTCCTAGTAAAGATTTCCGTTCTGAAGAAGGGCGTAAGAAAGCGTTCGAGAACATGAAGAATGAGGAAATCGATGCCCTGATTGTTATTGGAGGAGATGGATCTATCACTGGAGCAAGAATTTTTGCACAGGAATATGACATTCCATGTATTGGAATACCGGCTACTATTGATAACAATCTTTTTGGTACTGACACCACAATTGGTTACGATACAGCTCTCAACACCATTATGGAATGTGTGGATAAAATAAGAGATACGGCTACATCTCATGAACGGCTATTCTTCGTTGAAGTCATGGGAGACGATGCGGGCTTCTTGGCTCTTAACGGGGCAATTGCATCAGGATGTGAGGAAGCTATCATACCATCTGTTATGACAAGCGAAGAGAAACTTACCAATTTCATTCATAACGGACTCAGAAAAACCAAGTCAAGTAGCATCGTGCTTGTGGCTGCTAACGAAAACGATGGAGGGGCGATTCATTGGGCTGAGGTCGTAAAAAACAAATACCCGGAAATTGATGTCAGAATTTCTATTCTTGGACACCTCCAGAGAGGTGGTACACCTACGGCGCACGACAGAATTATTGCAAGCAGAATGGGATCGGCTAGCATTGAGGCGCTCAAAAAGGGACTGCGAAATGTTATGATAGGAATTGACAACGATGACATTGTACATGTGCCCTTCTCTAAAGTAATCAGAGAAAACAGGAGAATCGATCACGACCTGCTCGATATCCTGCACAACATCTCAATTTAGTAATAGTGAAAAAATAAGTTGGGAAAATTTATCTTTAATTTTTGAGCTATTTTTCAGTTGGTCAGAGGGAGTGATGAGGGCATCATGACCGATGAACAGCTGGAAAAGAGCCAAAAAGATAAGTTTAAATCCTGAATGATTGCCTGACATTAAATTTACTAAGTTTTTATTTTACTGTTGCTTAGTGAGATTGAACTAATGCCACTATTTAGTGACTTACTTTTTGTGTAACCCCATTCAGATAAATAAAACTATAATCTCGTCTTCTTCTCGTCTCGTATTCTTCTCTTTATCAAATTCGTTTCTGATTTATTTAAACGATTATTAAATCGTATATAGTAAAATGTGAATTTAGTTGTCTTTTTTACACTTATTTCCACTTTTCTATGACATTTGTTTGCTAAACACATAAAAAATGTGTAAATTTGCATTCTATTTGAGAAAGATTGATTTTTAGATTTATAATTATAACAAATTAAAATGAAAAAGTACAATTTCAACGCAGGACCTTCCATTCTCCCGAGAGAGGTTATTGAAGCGACTGCGAATGCTTGTTTGGATTTTAATGGTTCAGGTCTTTCGCTTATGGAAATCAGCCATAGAGCTAAAGACTTTCAGCCAGTGGTTGATGAGGCTGTAGCACTTTTTAAGGAGTTGCTCGATATTCCACAAGGATATGCAGTCATTTTCCTTGGAGGGGGAGCAAGTCTTCAGTTCTGCCAGGTGCCTTACAATTTTCTCGAGAAGAAAGCTGCTTATCTCAACACCGGTGTCTGGGCTAAGAAAGCTATCAAGGAGGCAAAACTTTTTGGAGAGGTTGTTGAGGTAGCATCATCTGCTGAGGCTACTTACACTTATATTCCGAAAAAATTTGACATTCCAGCTGATGCTGACTATCTCCATATCACCACGAACAACACAATCTATGGAACCGAGATCAGAAAAGAAATTGACTCTCCTGTTCCCCTGATTGCAGATATGTCTTCAGATATTTTCTCAAGACCTATTGATATCAGCAAGTACAACTGTATTTACGGAGGAGCACAGAAAAACCTTTCTATGGCTGGTGTTACTTTTGTCATTGTTAAGGAAGATGCACTTGGAAAAGTTTCAAGACCTATACCAACTATGCTTGACTATCGTACTCACGTTGAGAAAGGGTCTATGTTCAACACTCCGCCTGTTGTGCCGATTTATTGTGCACTCCAGAATCTTAAGTGGATTAAGGCTCAGGGTGGTGTCGTAGCTATGGATAAGAGAGCTAATGAGCGTGCCAAGATTCTCTATGATGAGATTGACAGAAACAAGTTGTTCAGAGGTACTGTTCAGGCAGAGGACAGATCTGTCATGAACATCTGTTTCGTAATGAATGATGAGTATAAGGAGCTTGAGTCTGACTTTATGAAATTCGCCACGGAAAAGGGAATGGTTGGTGTGAAAGGACATCGTTCTGTAGGTGGATTCAGAGCATCATGCTACAACGCCATGTCTGTAGAAGGGGTGAAAGCCCTCATACAGGCTATGCAGGAATTTGAGAAGGCTCACTAATTTTGAAGAATATATTGTTTTGCGGTTATGCGGTCTGCGTGTAACCGCAAATACATTTAACTATAAATAAATCCATAAGAGACATGAAAGTTCTGATTGCAACAGAAAAACCCTTTGCACCAGTAGCTGTTGAGGGTATTAAGAAAGAAATTGAAAATGCGGGATTCCAACTCGCTATTCTTGAAAAATATACAGAGAAACAGCAATTGCTTGAAGCTGTGGCTGATGTTAATGCCATCATTATACGTTCTGATAAAATTGATGCTCAAGTGCTTGATGCTGCCAAACAGTTGAAAATTGTCGTTCGTGCTGGTGCAGGATATGATAACGTTGATTTGGAAGCTGCAACTCAGCATGGAGTAGTTGTGATGAACACTCCTGGACAGAACTCAAACGCAGTTGCCGAGCTCGTTTTCGGACTACTTGTGTTTGCCGTTCGTAATTTTTACAACGGTAAAGCTGGAACAGAGCTCATGGGAAAGAAACTTGGAATTCTTGCGTTTGGCAATGTCGGACGAAATGTCGCACGTGTCGCAAAAGGATTCGGTATGGAGGTTGCTGCTTACGATGCATATTGCCCGGCTGAAGTAATTGAGGCTGCTGGAGTACATGCGGCAAAGAACCAGGAAGAACTTTTTGAAACTTGCGACATTGTAAGCCTACATATTCCAGCTACACCGGAGACCAAACAGAGCATCAACAAGGAGCTCGTGGGGAAGATGAAAAAAGGGGGTATCGTGGTTAACACGGCTCGGAAGGAAGTCATCAATGAGACAGAGCTCATTGATCTGATGAAGGAACGTGACGACATCAAATATGTCACAGACATCAAGCCCGATGCAGATGAACAGTTTGCACAGTTTGAGGGCAGATATTTTGCTACTCCTAAGAAAATGGGGGCACAGACAGCTGAAGCGAATATCAACGCCGGTATTGCGGCTGCTAAGCAGATTGTGGCCTTCTTCAAGGAAGGATGCACTAAATTCCAGGTTAATAAGTAAATAATAAAGCAAGTTGGATTTCTTGATAAGTTAAGTGACGACTACTGAAGTATTTAGAAAGCAGGACTTTTCTCTTGTGTTCTTCTCTTCGAGCCTTCTTGACTTCTCAAGTGTTCCAATTTGTTTTTTAATTGATTAATATGGCGATAGTAAAACCGTTTAAAGGTCTGCGGCCACCGAAAGAACTTGTCGAGAAGGTCGAGTCTAGGCCATACGATGTCCTTAACTCACAGGAGGCGCGTCTTGAGGCAGGCGACAATGAAATGTCACTCTACCATATCATTCGCCCGGAAATTAATTTCCCCGAAGGTACGGATGAGCACGACCCAAAAGTTTATCTGTCTGCTGCGGAGCAGTTTCAGAAGTTCCAGGACAAGGGATGGCTTGTGCAGGACGACAAAGAACATTACTACATATATGCTCAGTCTATGAATGGCAAGACGCAGTATGGACTTGTCGTTGGAGCATACGTGGAAGATTACCTTAACGGAGTGATTAAAAAGCATGAGCTTACCAGGGCGGATAAGGAGGAAGACCGGATGAAGCATGTCAGAGTGAACAATGCCAATATCGAACCAGTCTTTTTTGCTTATCAGGATAATGAGGTTTTGCTGAATCTAATCAGTAAATATGCCGCTACTGAGCCTGTTTATGATTTTATTGCACCTGTTGATGGTTTCGGACATAAACTCTGGGTTATTGAAGATGAGAAGGATATGGCCACGATTACAGCTGAATTTGAGAAAATGCCTAACCTCTATATTGCTGATGGACATCACCGGTCTGCTGCGGCGGCATTAGTCGGTGCCGAGAAAGCCAGAATGAATCCGAACCATAAAGGGGATGAGGAATACAATTATTTTATGGCAGTGTGTTTCCCTGCATCTCAACTCACGATTCTCGATTACAACAGGGTGGTTAAAGATCTTAACGGATTGTCACCAGAACAGTTCATCGAAGCTCTAAAGAATAATTTCACAGTGAAGGAGATGGGCAAAGAGAATTATCGCCCGAAACAGCTTCATGAGTTTGCGTTGTATCTTGAAGGAAAATGGTACAGTCTGAAAGCAAAACAGGGAACTTATGATGATAACGACCCGATTGGTGTGCTAGATGTCAGTATCTCATCCAAACTCATTCTTGATGAGATTCTCGGAATAAAAGACCTCAGAAAAGATAAGAGAATTGATTTTGTCGGTGGATTGAGAGGACTTAATGAACTCAAAAGAAGGGTTGACTCTGGAGAGATGAAGATGGCACTTGCACTTTATCCTGTTACCATGAAACAAATCATGGATATAGCGGATTCTGGTAATATCATGCCGCCAAAAGCTACATGGTTCGAGCCTAAACTCAGGTCAGGACTCGTCATCCATAAACTCTCCTGAAGATTCAGACGGCTTGTCTTCTTTCTTCTCGTCTTCTTATCTTCTCGTAATGGATACCTTTCTCACCATAAAAGCTCCATCCCAAGCTACATTCACGGAAAAGCGAAGCAAGTTTCTTGCGTTCGCTTTTCCTGTTTCTACAATTGACGAAATCAAAGGCAAGGTAGCGGAATTTCAAAAGAAATATTACGATGCAAGGCATGTCTGTTATGCTTATATGATTGGACCAGAGAGAACTGTTTTCAGGGCTAACGACAATGGAGAACCATCTGGAACTGCGGGTAAACCGATTCTTGGACAGATTAATTCTAACAATCTGACAGACATTTTGATAATTGTCGTTCGGTATTTCGGAGGAGTCAAATTGGGGACAGGAGGACTGATTGTCGCATATAGGGCGGCGGCGGCTGAGGCGATTGCTAATGCAGAGATTATGGAGAAAAAAGTAGAACTCTCTATTTCCTTCAACTTTGAATATCCTTACATGAACGATGTGATGAGGATTGTAAAGGAGGAAAATCCAGATGTCATCAGTCAGATGTTCGACAACGATTGCGCCATGACTCTTCGTATTCGAAAGGATAATATGCCAAAATTGAAAGCAAGACTGGAAAAAGTTACATCGCTCAGATTCATGCAAGAATAATTTCTCGATTAATTGATGCACTCCTTCTCGTCTTCTTGTCTTCTCGTCTCCAAACTCAAACATGCACAACGATTTCACATATCGACTTCTCAAGTGGTTTGAAGCCAATAAAAGGGATTTGCCATGGAGAAATATTAACGACCCGTATCCTATTTGGCTGAGTGAGATTATACTGCAACAGACCAGAATTCAACAGGGTACAGGTTATTGGTCTCGTTTTGTAAGCAGATGGCCCAACGTGGAATCCTTGGCGGAAGCTACAGAAGATGAGGTTCTTAGAGAGTGGCAAGGACTGGGGTATTATTCTAGAGCACGTAACTTGCATGTTGCTGCAAAACAAATCGTGGAATTCGGAAAATTTCCAGACACGCTCAAAGATATCAAATCACTTAAGGGGGTAGGGGACTACACTGCTGCTGCTATAGCATCATTTGCTTTCAATATTCCGATTGCTGCTGTCGATGGAAATGTCTATAGGGTGCTGGCAAGGCATTTTGGAATTGATACACCGATTGATTCTGCGTTGGGAAAAAAAATGTTTACTGAATTAGCGCAGGATTTACTTCCTTTAAATAATCCGGCTGACTTCAATCAGGCGATGATGGATTTTGGGGCAATACAATGCACGCCACATTCACCGAGATGTGACAATTGCCCTATGATTGATACGTGTGACGCACTAAGAACACAAAGAGTTTATTCTCTACCCGTCAAAACGAATAAAGTGAAAATCAGAGAAAGGAAGTTTTATTATTATTACATCAGATATAAAACTAATTCTCAGACGTTTATTGCGCTCAGAAAACGTCCGGCTGGAGATATTTGGCAGGGATTATGGGAACCGTTAATGATTGAGGATAATCCCAAAATCCCTGATTTTAAGGGCTGTATCACATTGGTGTGCCAAAGCGTCAAGCATGTGCTCACACATCAGGTCATTTTTGCAGATTGCTATCTCGTTGAGACTAACGATAAACCAAAAATAGCTGCCGATTTCCTTTGGATTGAGGAAAAGGAAATCGACAGCTATGCTTTACCAAGGCTGGTGGAATTATTAGTAAGTCAAATGCCTGAATAAGATGGTGAATATGTGTTTTTTTCTTGGGTAACTATACTTTTCACTATTCACTATTCACTTTATATAATCTTACTGATTTCTGAAATTCCACTTCGAGTTATCACTGCTAAAGTCCCACTTTGCAAGTGTTGGGGTGCTGTCACCAGCAGAATAAAGTACGTATGTGGTGTTCAAACCAGTTTCACCGGGAATGCGTTTCGGCATGATTCGGAAACAGCCGTCGGTCAGTTGCTCTATGCGCCATAGTTGTTCGTCACTGCCGCTGAATGTCGGAACAGTTGTCAATTCCTTATTGGCGGTAGCGGTTAAAGCGCGGTCTGTTCCTTCTATCACGATTTTGTAATAAGGACCACCTAAATAACCGCCGGCTTCTGCTACAGGAGTTACGGTCCAACGCTGATGAGGACGGAACATATAGTCGCCTGTGCGGACACCGATGTTGCCATTTGGCCAGGTGCTGATTACGTCTGATAGTTTCTGATTCTCAATCTTTACCAGCGGTTGGTTTGCATCCATGTTCCAGAAGCGTTGACGTTCTTGAGTCATCCGCACAAAGTCAACTGCTAATTCCAATGAGTAACCACGACGTTCAGACTCTATTTCGTATGTACCGCTCTTGAAACGGTCACCTGCCACTGGCCAGCCATTTTTCCATAGCAATGGACGGATGCCCAGAACGCTGCGACCGCTACGGTCAAAGTCTGCCTCATAATGGCATGACATGATTTCAACGCCTTCATCGATAATAGTTCTTCCGAAATGACCCGGACCGCATACTCTGTCGCCTGCGTTGATGACCATCTTGCCACCGCCATGGAACAT
>JAEEGL011627786.1_pt1 | contig 10185 bp, 7 predicted proteins | sample 9134231 | NCBI WGS metagenome assembly JAEEGL01 (sample SAMN16246548, study PRJNA631951) | gut metagenome | biome: gut microbiome; feature: rumen; material: fiber-attached | host: Bos | place: Iran: Karaj | collected 2018-10
AGAGAGTTGATGGTCCAGCTACTCCATCCCGTCGTGAGTTCGTCGCCAGCCTTGGAGCGGAAGAAATCCGTTACAAGAACAATACGTCCATCATCTCCCACCAAAACGAACTTGTTTCCGTTCGGAGCACTGTACTTATTGCCATTCGCATCTTCTCCTCGCCTATCATCCTTTGCAGGATCGCCACAGTAAGCCATATCACGGGCGACAAAATCATCCGACAACTTCTGCCATTGTCCATTCCGCCAAAGCTTGCCCTTGCTCGCAAACCAGGAATATCCCTTGAGCACAATCGGCCCCGCCGTCGCGGAATCGATGTCGATTTCCTGCTGTGTCGGGAGTCCACCCGCAAAACTCGTCTTCACGAGCTTTTTCCTGTGCAGGCTGTAAACGTCCTTGCCGTCGCTCGCCATGCCCACCAGCGGGCCATAGCTTGCACCCACGCGGTACAGCGGCACTTCACGCTTTGCGCTGTCGCGGGTCAGAGTCTTGAGCATGACGGACGTATCGGCCACGAACAGCGTATCGCCCATCGCACCGAACGCCTGCAGCGTTCCATCCTGCGCACCCACCACGAGAATCTTTTCGCCCTCGTGCTCAGGGTCGTCAACAAACACCGCGCCGCGCACCGCCGAATTCAGCCCAAGTTCACGCGGGAACTGGCTCCCTTCAATGCTCCCGTCATCGATGCTGATAGTCACGCTTATAACAGGCGCCGCATAGTTCACCACGCTATCGCCCATGAAGGAGTTCGCCGTCTTTTCTTCGCGGGCACCCTTAGGCACGTTCACCGTAATCTTGATGCCGGTATAGCCGCCCTGCGTCGTCTTGGTGTTGGCATATCCCGTAGGACCAATCTTGGTGAGCGTCTCGAACTTCTGCTTGGAATCCTTGGCAGGAATCCTCTTGTGCGGCAACAGGTCCGTACCGCTTCCGTAGTCGTACGTATCCTGCCCAAGCGCATTCTTGAACGTTTTGCCGATACTCAATATTCCGTCGGCCTCGACAAGCGAAAGACCGAACTGGTGGTCACGCAGGGTGTCGCCACCCCAGAAATTCGCGATGCCGTATTCCAGCGTCTCGCGCAAATACCATTCGTTCACTTTCCAGACGGCAATACCGCTTGCAGGGATGCCCGCATCGTAGCTGTCCAGGCCCACAATCAGGCCCTTCGCCTTCTTGGTGTTGACCTTGCACTTGCCCTTCGCATCGCAGGTGCTGTCCTCGAAAACCTTGCTTAAGCTGTCGACAACCACCGTACGCATCGTCGTGTCGGAATCCTCGTCCACCGTGCCGAGCACAAAGCTTACCTTGCCATCCTTGTTCCAGCTGCGCTGGCGGTTTTCAATCAGCAAGTACTCGCTTGCGTTCAGCGGCACCTTCACGATTTCGGTACCGAGCCCGCTACCGGCCGCCGCGATATCCACCGTCACGGATTTCCCGGCCGTCGGCCGGACTTCCTTCACCTGGCTCCAGCCCATGTAGGCACGTTCCCAGGCCGCAGGCAACGACGGCAGGAATCCGTTACCCGCATTGTAACCGGCAAAGTCCATCCCATCGAAATATCCCAGGCGCGAAATGCCCTTGACCACGTCGTAAGTATTCGGAAGTCCGAGTTCGCGGCCAATCTGGTTCACAACAATGCCGTTCACGCCCCAGTTGAGGCCGTCCTGCGAAGCGGTCTCGCTCACCACCATTATAGAACGCAGCGTATCCAGAACGGAACCGTGAATCAGCAAGCCGTTCACTACGGAATCGCCCTTGTCGTTGATTCCAAAAGCGGGCTTCACGTCGGCATTCTTCGCGGAATCGGGCTTGAGGTATTCCCAGGCGTCGCGCGAGATGTACACGTCCATAAAGTCGCCCGGAGTATCCGCATTGTCGGTACCCATGCTGCCACCATCCACGAGCCTGCTCGCGCCGGCATGCACAATCATGTACGCACGCTTCACGTTCGGATTCTTGGAAAGCGGAATGCGGAAAGGAGAAGCATCGGACGTATCGGCAACAGCCGCAGCAACGACCGCATCGTAGACGAACGTGAGGTAGTCGCGACTGCGGGCCTCGTCAAACTCGGCCGTCTTCTCGCCCTCCATCTTGCTCGTCCTGTTATAATCGATAATCTGCTTCTTGACCGTGTATATCGGGAACACCTTCGTCTTTATGGCAAGCTTGCCACCGCTTGCCGCACGGTAATAGGAATCGGCATACTGCAGGTGCTTTTCCCAGTAGGGAACCTTGCCGCTATGCTTCGTCGGGTCAAGACTGTAATTCTTGTCGGGGACCGTCCCGAAAGTGCCCTTGCCCGTAGTGAGGGAATTGTCCGTCTTCTCCTCGGCAAACTGGACACGCAAAACGAAAACTTCAAGAGTATCGACGGCAAGGGCCGGCGACACGAGCATCATCAAAAAGGCAAAAAGCAAAAATGCAGATTCAAAACGTTTCATACACTATCCAATCTACAAAAATAGCGCCGCAAGGGCCCGCTAGCCCCCGATGCGCTTGTAGGTTTTGGGAACATTCAGGCGCCATGTCCCGAGGCTGAAGGGTTTATTGCGGGTCACCTTCTTGATGCGCATTTTCATGAACGTCTTCCCGCCCGCCTCGAACGTAACATATCCGGGAGCACGAACCCCCTCGAATTCCTTGAAATCCGAGAAGCGCAGCACCTCGGCATATTCCCCTGCACCACGCATAAGCCAAGCCACGTTACCGTCTTGCTTACCGTACGTGAACATCATCCCGCTCGGCGCACGCACCTTCACCACGTGGAATCCCGCCGAATCGCTTTCGGCCAGCACCTCGCTATTCTCCGGGACCAAGATGCCGTCAAAGATGTCGGCCATCTGGTGAATCGGCACCATCGGCATCGTATTGTCGCCCACGATGCCCACCATGTAGCCCACGCCGGCGATGTATTTTTTCTCTGTCGGGAAAACCATGTTCCAGCCTTCGGTTGTCCACAGGAGCGACGCGACTCCCACGCCCATCGGGCCTGTGAGTTCCATGCGGTAGCGCAAATGCGGCACGGCAAAAAGCACCGCGTCGAGTTCCTGGTCCTTGCCGGTACTGTCCACGACGGTCAGCACGAACTTGGCGCGGAGGCTGTCGCGAACAGACATTTCTGCAGCAGGAGTCCGCGACGTCGAAGGAGCCGGGGCAAAGACGCCCGCACAGCCAAAAAGCGTAAACGCAAGGCAAGCCGCAGCGATAAATGACAAGGACGGCAAAAGGCGGGCAAGCATGGCGACCTACTTCTTCTTGCCCAGGAATTCCTTGGCGGCGGCGTGATTCGGGCGGAGCTTCAAAAGTTTCTTGTACGACTTTGTAGCGTCGGATTTTTTACCGAGAGCCGCTTGTATTGCCGCAAGGTGTTCCCAGTACACGTAATCCTTCTCGAAATTCTTGGACTTGATCAGGAGCATCGCGGAATGCGCTTCGTCGTAGCGTCCCATGCGGTACAGCGCCCACGCCTTGGAATCGAGGAACGCCTCGTTCGGGGTTTCCGCCTTTTCCATCTCGAGCGCCTTCAAAACCATCTGGTAGCCCTTCTCCACATCTTCGGGAGAACGGTTCAAGTCAATCAGCGAATAGCCGTAATAGTTCAGCAGTTCCGGCCAGTCCAGGCGCGACGGGCCCGCATTCTTGAGCAGGTAGTCGAACATCCTGAACGATTCGTCGTAACGCCCGAGCCTCTCTAGGTTCATCGCCATCAGCGAACGCACGAACATGTCCGTCGAATCCGCCATCAGCATGCTTTCCCAGAACAGTTCCGCCTTGGTGCGGGCTTCCCTCGCATGGGCGCGCTTGAGCGTATCGGCCTTGCCGTCGTCTTCGATACCGCGGGCCTCCATCACCAGAATCTGGGCGTAGGAATGTTGCAACTGGCGGTGGGCACGCATCGCCTTGTAGCGCATCAAATTCAGCGTCGCGGAGTCGGCAACTCCCGCCATCGGGGTCCAGTGGCTCCACACGCCGAGCATGGAATCCAGCAGCACGTAAGCCTTTTCGTACTCGCCCGCATAGCCGTAAGCCATCGCAAGGAATTCCTTGTCGCCACCGAGCTGCAGCGAATCAGAAAGCTTGGCGTACCTCAGGCCTTCCTTCTTCTTGTCGTCGGCAAAGGCGATGCCCGAAAGCTGCCGGCAGGCCTGCGCCGCGTATGAGGGCGTCTTGTCCAGCTTCGGGTACACCTCTTCCAGGTGCGCTCTCGCGCTGTCGCGCTCGCCGAGAGCGAACTCGTAGCTACCGAGGTAGTAGAGCATCACGGGCGTACGCATGCCGTCGTCGTACACCTTCTTCTTCAAGAACTTGAGAGCCGCATCGCGTTCCCTTTCACCGTACGTGAGCAAGGCCGAGTTGACTATCGCCTCGTCCAGTTCGGTCTGGCCAGTCACGGTATCTGCAATGGCGCGGGCTTCGCCGTTACGCTTTTGCAGGGCAAGCCCCTGCACCATCTTCGAGAGCAGTTCCTTGTCGCCTGTCGCGTCGTACGCCTTTCCGAACAGTTCCACGATGGCGGAATCCTTCCCCTGTTCCAGGAGCAGGTTCACCTGGCGCGCGAACAGCGACTGGATGTAATTCGTCTGCGGCAAAAGCGCATCGTAAACCTTCACCAGTTCCTTCTTGTCTTGCACGGCCTCGAGGAACAGGCTGTAATCGTAAAGCAGCGTCATGTCCTGATTATGCGAGGAATCGAGCGCGGCCTTGAAATACTTGCGGGCGGAATCGGCGATGCCTTCCCTCACGTAAAGCTTCGCGAGCAGCTCCAGCTGACTGGCGAGAACGGGGCCCTTGTAGTTAGACGCCTTGCGTGCAATGGCAAGCGCCGCGGAATCGTTACCGTGGGCAAACAGGCGCGAGGCCACCGCGAAAGCGAGATAGCGGCTACCGGGGTCGGCTTCGTAGGCACGCTGCCAAAAGACTTCGGCCAACTGCTTTTCGCCACGAAGTTCCATCTCTTGCGCGCGGATAAAAGATTCATGAGCCACGTCCAAATCCTTGGGCATGTTCATCTTCTCGAGCGCATCCTTAATAACGGCAGAATCGGCGGCGGTAAGCGTCGCCTTGTCCGGCTGGTCCTGCTTGCGGGGCGCAGAGGAGCAGGCGCACAACGAGAGCGCCAGCATTAACACTGCTAACAAGGGGCCCATACACCGAACCATAACGAACCTAGTCTGCAACTACGAAATCGATCTTGGTGTCCGGAGGCAGGTAGTCTCCATAGCGCGGGGCCGTTTCCATCACGGTTCCCGGGGCTTCGCCGCCGTCACTCTTGACGCGCTTTATATCGCCCACCTTGAAGCCAAGCTTCTCGAGCTTCGGGTACACGTTGTCGATGACTTCGCCAGAAAAGTCGGGCAGCAGCACCTTGCCAGTTGTAGCACCAGCCGAGATGACAACCTTCACCGTATCGCCAATGCGAGCCATCTTGCCTGCCAGCGGGATAGTCCTGATGACTACGCCACGCGGAATACTCTGGTGGGCGCCCTTGACGATTTCGCCCTGCACGAGGCCCGCGCGGGAGAGCGAAATTTCCGCCTGCTTCTGGCTCTTGCCGCGCAGGTCAGGAATCTTCACTTCGCGCAGCCCGAGACTCCTGGTGAGCTTGACCGTACGTCCGAGCTTCGCTATACGACCTGCCGCGGGCATCTGCACAAGCACCATCCCGGCAGGGATCTGCGAGCTGTAACGCCCTTCCTCGAGCCACTCGTACTTGAAGCCGGCATCTTCCAGAGCCTTCTGGGCGGCTTCCTCGCTCATGCCTTCCAAATTCGGCACTTCACCCGTCGAGGCAAAGTGGCCCGAGAAGATAGGCATGGCAATCTTGTCCACGAAGAGGGCCATAACGACAAGCAATACAATCCAAATGCAAAGAGCCTTCACCACGGGAGTCCTCTTGGCCCATGACAAAAGCTTGTCCAGAATATTCTTTATCTTAGTCATATAAAGTTGAAGCGCTATGAACTAGCCTTTAGTCGCCTTTTCCTGCAGGGCGCCTTCATCGAAGATGACGATGTCCTTGCCCGTCATGGCAATGGCACCGGTACGCACCAGCAAGGAGCAGATACGGCTTACAGTCTCGCGCGTCGTGCCCGACATGTCGGCCAGCTGCTGCTGCGTGGGGCGGTTATGGATGACCGTCACCATCGTGCCCTTGTCGGTATGGATGCGGATACCGCGTTCTTCCATGAGGTTGAGGAGCGTGCCCGCCACGCGACCGCTCACCGACATCGTCGAGAGAGAGCCAATCTGGCGGTTCGCCTTGCGCAGGCGCTTGCTCATTTCGCTCAAGAGGCCCATCGCAATCTCGGGAGACTGGCGGATAAGGCGCAAGAAGGATTCGCGGTGGATAATCAGGAGCTGGGCGTCCGTCACCGTACGCACGGAGGCCGACCTCGGCTCACCGTCAATCAGCGACATCTCGCCGAAGAAGTCCCCGCGTTCCAGGAAGCTGAGAATAGTCTCGCGACCATCGACGCCAGTCATATAGACCTGCACGGAGCCAGAAGCGATGAGGTACAAGGCCTGCACGGAGTCGTCGCCTTCCAACACCACGGTCTCGTCGCGATTGAAGTTCTGCGCGACGACCAGGTCGGCAAGCATCCCGAGCTGTTCTTCGTTCAATTCCGAGAAGAGTTCTACACCCTTCAACAGTCCTACAATGTTAGCGTCCATTTTCTCATTCCCTCCGATTTTTTGTTACAAATTTAACCCCTTGGCGAGGCCCGCATCAATGACGATGCTCTGGTCGCGCTTGGCACCGATAGAAATCATACCAATTTTCACGTCGACAAGTTCCGCCAGGCGCTGCAAATACTTCTTTGCATTGTCCGGGAGTTCGTCGTAGCTGCGGCACTTGGTCGTATCCTGCTTCCAACCGGGCATCTCCTCGTACACCGGGGTGCAGCGACCAACCTTCGACAGCTGGTTCGGGATAAAGTCAAGCTTTTCGCCGTCGCACTCGTAGTGGGTGCAAACCTTTACCGTGTCGAACGTGTCGAGCACGTCGAGCTTGGTGATGGCGAGGTGCGTAAGGCCGTTCACCACGGCGGCCTTGCGGACAACCGGGGCGTCGAACCAGCCGCAGCGGCGGTTGCGGCCCGTGGTGGCGCCGTATTCGTTACCGATCTTGCGGAGCGTGTCGCCCGTATCGTCCAAAAGTTCTGTCGGGAAGGGACCGTTACCCACGCGGGTCGTGTAAGCCTTCACCACGCCCCAGACTTCGTCCAGGGCCGTAGGTCCGACGCCGGCGCCGCAGCTTGCGTAGCCCGCGACCGTGTTGCTGGAGGTCACGAACGGGTAGGTACCCTGGTCCACGTCGAGGATGGTGCCCTGGGCGCCCTCGAACACGAGGCGCTTGCCGGCCTTCACGGCCTTGTAGAGCATCTCGCTCACGTCGGTGACAAACGGCTTGATCTTCTGGCCGAGCTCGAGGTAGTCCTTGATGACCACTTCGGGGTCGATTGCCGGGACGTCGTACATCACGGTAAATTCTTCGTTGTGGACCTTGGCCATCGCCTCGACGCGGGGGCGCAGTTCGCGCTCGTCCATGAGGTCACCCACGCGCACGCCAATACGGTTCACCTTGTCGCTGTAGCAGGGGCCAATACCGCGGCCCGTGGTGCCGATGGCAGCCTTGCCCGCCTTCTTCTCTTTCGCCTTGTCGAGCGTGGAGTGGTACGGGAGCACCACGTGGGCGTTGTTAGCGATAAACAGGCGGCCTTCGGGGTTGATGCCCTTCGTGTGCAGGTCGGCAATCTCGGCGAGCGTCTGGATGGGGTCGAGCACGACACCGTTACCGATGACGCAAATCTTGTCCTTGTGCATGATGCCCGAGGGAATCAGGTGGAACACGAACTTCTGGTCGCCCACCTCAACGGTGTGGCCCGCGTTCGCGCCGCCCTGGAAACGCACGATGATATCCGCATCGAGCGTCAAGAAATCAACAACCTTCGCCTTACCTTCATCGCCCCACTGGGAGCCGATAACAACACGATTTGCCATATATCCTTCATTTTTGTGACCCGGAGCAAAGCCTTGGCGGGCAGCCCGCGGGTCGATTGCTGTTAAAACGCGAAATTGCAACGCGGGGAATTTCCCTGCGTCCTTTTTCGCCATAAAGATAAAAAAGTGCTTTTAAAATTGGGCGGGCGGCGCTGCTGCGGAGCATTAAAAGCGGCATTTTCACTTATTTATACGCCACGTTAGGGTTCCAACAGCGTCTTTTGACCATACATACATACTAAACCAGCATTTTCAGCAAGTTAGTATGTAAGCAGCACGAATTCAGCCACCTTTCCACACTCCATTTCCAGAACCTTACATACTTTTCCGCCTTTTTTAAACGTTTAGTATGTAATTTTCCGAGGAATTCGCACAAACTAACAATCGAAATTCAAGTTTTTACATACTAAACATTCTTTTTTCATTATGTAGTATGTAAGGCACCTCTAAAATAGTCTATCGAACAAGACTTTTTTACGGAGATTACATACCACAACCTATCTAATTCTCATTCTAGTATGTAAGGGTCGCAAAAATCACCCCCAAAAATTTTTTTTGCGTAAAGTTGGTTTTCAGAACCACGATTTCGTATATTAACGGTACATCTGCGTTGATACATAGCCCAAAGGCCGTATCAACGCTTTTTTTATTTCAACCCTACAAATGGAAATAAAATGACAGTTGAAGCAAATAACGAAGACTCTCAGGATATTCTTATCCAAGCGGTTCTAAATCGTCGCCTAGAAATGCAAGAACTACTGGCAGCGATCCCCAAAGCAAGCAAGACCATAAAGGACAGATTACGCATCATCAGGAACCACAATTCACTACAATATTATATTGTAAGCGACAAAGAAAAACCTAACGGGACGTTCTTGCCTCAAACGCAAATCAAGAAGGCCAAAACAATCGCCCAGCGGGACTACAACGCGGCAGCGGCGGCCATCCTCAAAAGGGACATCGCGACCATCGACAACTTCCTCGCGGCATTCCACCCTGAGGAATTAGTCAACGCCTTCACCAAACTGCATCCTGGCCGCCGCGTGCTCGTGGCGCCCGTCCGCGAACCCGACGAGGATTTCATTGCCCGATGGCGGCACCTCCCCTACACCGGCAAGCCTTTCGAAATCAACGCACCCGAGCACTACACCGCAAGCGGTGTCCGCGTCCGCTCAAAATCCGAGATCATCATCGCGGACGCCCTCGACCGCGCGGGCATCCCCTACCGCTACGAATTCCCCGCAAGCATTAAAGGTTGGGGCACGCTCTACCCGGACTTCACCTGCCTCGACGTTCGCACCCGCAAGGAAATCATCTGGGAGCACTTCGGCCTGATGGGCGACCCTGACTACGCCGAAAATGCCCTCCAGAAAATCGCGCATTACGCCGCAAGCGGATACATCCTCGGCAAGAACCTCATCGCAACATTCGAAAGCGGCACCACCCCGCTCTCCGCAAAACAGGTGCAAGGATACATCAAGGCACACTTCAAATAAAACCGCATAAGAATTAAACTATAATTCTTATTAAATGAAATCGCTCTTAAAAACAATCCTTCTTTTGGCATGCTGCATATATGCCGAGCCGGCACTGCATTTTGGCGGGCAAAAGTGCGACATATCGTCGGACCCTTCCCTGCAAAAGGAAATCCAGGCGATTGACGATTCCCTGTACGCCCGTTGGAGCAAAGGCGAATTCACCATCCCGAAAATACCAGACCTTTGCGGCTGCACTTGTGCAGGCAATATCGAGCATTGCTGCTACGACGATGCCATCTCCATTACGTCCGCTCACGACGTCGGCGACAAATTCTGGCTCTTTGATTATTGCGGAGTCATGGATTCCACCGCAACGTTATCCAACAACCTAAGCTCCGGACCAGCATATACCATTCTCGTCCCCAAAACGGTCCTTTGGAAAAAGATAAAGGATTTCAAGAAACACGCCCATAAAATCCAAAAAGATTGCTTGAAACTCCGCAAAAAGAAGTAATCCGAAAAGCGAGGTAACATGAAAAAGTTGCTTATCCTAGCCACAACTTGCGCCATGGCATCTGCCGCATTCGCGCAGAACGCAAAATCCGCAGGCATCACCGATACCGACGTAAAGAGTTGGGCCAAGAACTACAAGCAAATTCAGAACGAGTTCAGCGATGCAGGCATCTCCCTCGACGAAGCG
>JAEEGL012220148.1_pt1 | contig 10185 bp, 5 predicted proteins | sample 9134231 | NCBI WGS metagenome assembly JAEEGL01 (sample SAMN16246548, study PRJNA631951) | gut metagenome | biome: gut microbiome; feature: rumen; material: fiber-attached | host: Bos | place: Iran: Karaj | collected 2018-10
ACGAAACGGAAGTCGCTTTTTTGGCTCCTGAATCTGAAAAAAAAGCTAATTTAAAAAATCAGCGACTGTCGGACTGGTTCTATTTGATTTCTGAGGAAGACTATCAAAAGATGCATTTTCATCTTTCAGAAACAATAACGCAAAAGTAACGGTTATCGGCTATTCGTCTTTTTCAAACACAGCTAAGGCGTCGTAAAATGTCGCAAACAAATCTTCCCAGTTATGTGTTGATCTCCGTCAATCCTAAAGCTGGACGCAAATCGCCTCGTATTCGCGCAGAACGCTTAAAAACGGCCTTGGAAGAAAAAGGATTTGAGGTTGAACTTCATACCAACCTTGACGAGGTTTCTCAACGTGCAAACGAACTTTTTGCGACGCAACGTCTTCGAGCGCTAGTTGGAGTTGGAGGGGACGGCACTGCCGCCGAATTAACAAATCGCACCCAGCCAGGTCTGCCAATAACGCTCCTTCCTTCCGGCACCGCTAATTTGATCGCTAAATATTTAAAACTACCGTTTTCCCCCGAAAAATCCGCCGAAATGATTGCGACGGGCTCTCCGATTTCCTTTGACGCGGGTAAAGCGAACGGTCGTCTGTTCCTTGTTATGGTTAGCGCCGGAATCGACGCCGACGTGGTTCGTCTTGTCCATGCCGCGCGAGAAGAGAGTTATCAAAAGCAAACTAAGAAAGGCGCTCATATCAGCTATCTTTCGTATATCAAACCCATTTTAGGATCGATTAAGAGTTATAAGTATCCTCAGATTGAGACAGAGGTTGTTTCTGACTACAATTCAGAAAAGAGATCGTCCATTTCAGGCAAATGGTCCTTTGTTTTCAATCTTCCAAGATACGGTTGGGGACTTCCGTTAGTCCCTAAATGCGTTGGAGTCGATCAAAAACTCGACTATTGCATTTTCCAGGGGGGAAAACTCGCGCTGGCGCTTTTCGACGTCGCTTGCGCTCAGTTGGGAAGTATGCACCGTTTTCTTCCTAACGCAAAACTCGGTCAGGGAGTTCGTTTCCACATTTCAAGCGAGTCTAACTCTGCCAACCCTCGTCCCGTGCCTTACCAATTAGACGGTGATCCCGGCGGATTTCTTCCTCTTGAAATTGAAACGATTCCCAATCGTTTTACAGCGTTAGCGTCAAAAAAAGTCGTTGAAAAACTTGAACGAAAACGCGTTTTATGATCCAGTTTTTTAACAAAGACTAAGTCAAGCGCTGGAAAACCCTTTTACTTATCGGTACAATCCCTCATGGTGAGCGACTGCTGAAAACCGTCGATCAATTCCCATTTACGATTTCGCTTGTTATATTAGGTTGTTTTATGTCGTTTTTAGAAAAATTTTTCGGCAAAAAGAGACTGGATTATACAAAACGTTTTGAGTTGCTGAAAGCCGCCATTTCCGGCACGATGTCCGAGTTTTACATGGCGCGTGACCGCGAAACAGGCAAGATCGTCGGCCTCAAAATTCTTGATCGCGAGAAGACTCGTCAAGTAGAAGAACGATACAAGGGAATGAAGGGCGTTCGCAAGCCGCGTGAAGGCGAAATCGCCATTCAGTTTAAACATCCATACATCGTAGACACGTTTGAAGAAGGTTTTACAACCGACGGCGAACAATACCTCGTTATGGAATATCTTGAAGGAACTGGTCTTAACAATATCTTGATGATTAAGCAGGATATGTTAGCGGGAGCGCGACTCCATTATATTCGTCAATGTGCGGAAGCGTTGCAGGTAGTTCATAAAGCGGGATTCATTCACCGCGACTTTTGTCCGCGCAATTTGTTGTTTACGGGAGACGGGACGATCTTGAAACTTACAGATTTTGGTCTTTCTCTCCCCAATCGTCCCCCGTTCACCGATCCTGGCAACAGAACCGGAACTCCGAACTACATGGCTCCTGAATTAGTTCGTCGTCGCGCGACGAACGAACGTGTCGACATTTTTTCCTTTGGCGTGACAATGTATGAATTGTGCACTCGAGAACTTCCCTGGCCTCGTGGCACCAACGGACTCGCCGCCATGACGCATGATCAGCCGCCGACTCCAATTCAAACATATAGACCTTCGATCGATCCGACGCTTGCCAAGGCGATCCACTGGTGCATTAAAGGCGATCCGCGCGAGCGTTGTCCCTCAATGGGAGAATTTCTTAGAGTAATTGAGAAGGTCAAATACGAAGACGTCATCGACTGACGTCCAATCAATCAAGCTTCGATCATTAACGCAAAAAGATCTCCGCCACATAAAAATCGTCGCGGAGATCTTTTTCTCTAGATAGACATGATGATCATTCTTCGAAAAGACGCGCTAACGCGGCGGCAAAAAGATCCATTCCAAACGCATTAGGATGGTTAATGTTGTTTGTCATCAACGTGTTATAAGGTATGCCTGAACGCCAGAGCTTGCCGTAGAGATTTGGCGTATCGGCAAAAGGAACGTTGTTAGCGGAGGTAAATTCGCGCAATCCTTTAACAAGAGGTCTCGGATCCTCGTCCACGTCGCGTTCCGAGTTCAACCCCATCCAGTCCGGACGAACATAATGAGGACCAAGAATGATCCATTCCATACCGTTCGCTTCAAAATCTGCTTTCATTTCGCCATATCTTTTAGCGACCGTTTCTTCGTTCATATACGCGTCGTTTACAAATTCAGAAACGATAAGATCCGGTTTTAAATCAAGCACTTTTTCTTTATAGTTTTTAGGGCTGCCGGAAGGTTCGTTGCGATAAGAATCGCTACTACGTCCTCCCCATGCTTCGGTCAAAAGGGTAATTTTTGCCTTGGGAAACATCGATTGCAACCGTTCTACGAACTTAACCTGCCAACGTTGATTATCGGGCAGGAACCCACACGCTGTCACGCTGTCTCCCCACGCCAAAATTCGAATTTCCTCGCCAGAAGTCAGTTTCGCCCATGTTTTAGGCAAATATTTCTTCGCGGCGCCTACAGTCGAAACGCTCGCGGGTTCGAGTCCGCCGTTTTGGTCGTAATAACGGTCAACGTTTTCGACAAACGCTTTCGCGTCAAGAGAATTTAATTCGTCTGCAAATACTTCGTCGACGGGAAATAGAGAAGTCTCGCTTAATTTTTCCGTACGTCCGGTTAAATAGACGTTGCCTAATCTTTTTTGTCCCTCTTTGAGAACAGGAGGTTCTGGAGACAAAACCACTGATTCTCCGGAAACTAAAAAGACGTCCCCCTGCGGATCGGCTACAATTGAATCGATTCTTGATTCAATACACCGATAGCTTGCTAAGACAACTCCGTCGGCAGGAATCTTCCCCCCCTCCAGACGTCCTAACGCGCCGGAAGAATCTTCAAACTCGTAGTCTTTTCCGCGTTGAAGCGTTTCGCCGGTCGACTCTAGTTTGACGACTACTGATTCTGGATCAAGCGCCCCAAACATCGCGCATTCACAGGCGTTGACAGCGCGTAAAACGCGTCCCCTTCCCCAAGCGCTAGCGTTTGGATTGTAAACGGGTAACGCTTCATATTTTTCGTCGACCACAATTTTCCAAACGGGAGGCGCAACGTCTAGTTTGACCGTTTTACCGTTAAAAGTCGTTTCGACCTGAAGGTCGCTCGAAAGCTTCATTTGCGGCACTTCAGCGTAAACCGACGAACTGTTCGCATTCCATGAAAGAACTAAAAGGACGGCGCATAGACAAACGCCTTTTCGCAATAAATTTAAATACTCTATCATTTAATATCCTCGCCTGTTTATCAACAAAGGCGTTGCCAAAACCAATGACAACGCCTTGTTTTAGCATAACTAACAATTAATCCCTCAAACAAGCGCTCTCTCGAAAGAGAGTCTCTTTGTCGTCGTAATAAAGTCAGTCAGGATCTTTCGCTAATTTACGCAACGCGTCGATACCGCGTTCAACCGTCTCAACGCTTGCCGCGTAAGAAAGGCGGAAATTCGTGTCTTGACGACTAAAAACATTGCCTGGAATGACGAGCAACTTATATTTAGTAATAGCTTTTTCAACAAATTGAGTGGCAGTTCCCCAAGGAGCCTTCGGGAACATATAGAACGCGCCTTGCGGATTCCCCAGATCATAAAGGTCGGAGAGACCGTCTATAAGCATATCTCTCTTTTTTCGATAAGCTTCAAAATAAGAGGACATATCTGCTTCAAGACCTTTAAGGGCGGCAAGCTGGCCAACGTGAGGCGCGCACACAAAAGTGTATTGTTGGAATTTGAGCATCGTTTGAATCATTTCTGACGGGCCGTGCGCAAAACCAATTCGCCAACCGGGCATGCCGTGCGACTTGCTAAAACCGTCAAGAACGAGAACTTGCGAGTTAAATTCGGCGGGCGAATAGAATTCGCCATGACTAAACGACCTGTAAATCTCGTCGCTAACCAAGATAACGTTCTTCTCCGCCGCCAATTTAGCTATGCCTTCGACTTCTTCACGCGTCGAGACATGACCAGTCGGATTAGCGGGGGAATTGAAAATGATCATCTTAGTCTTGGGCGTGATCGCGTCGGCAACCTTTTGAACGTCGTATTGGAAATCCGGATAAGTGTTAATACACACCGGAACAGCTCCAATCATTTTAGTAAGCGACTCGTACATAACAAAATACGGATCGAATAAAATGACTTCGTCGCCGGGGTTGAGAAACGCCAAAGCGACAAGCAACAGTCCGCCGCTCGTTCCGCTTGTAATGAAAGCTTTACGATCAGAATCGTGATACTTAGTGTCAACATCCGCCTGGATACGATCAATTAAAACTTTTGCTCCTTGAGTGGGAGTATAGCTACTTTTTCCGGCGCGGATTGCTTCAATAGCGCCTTGACGCGCTTCTTCAGGCATATCGAAATCAGGCTGACCGATCGATAAATTGATTGGATTTTCTAACTTTGCGCCAAGATCAAAAACCTTACGAATACCGGAAGAGGAAAAAGTACGAGACCGATCTGACAACCAACTATCAAGCATATCTGGACTCCTTTACGCTTATATTGTCAACGCGTCTATAAAACCGAGCCCCAACACGAGGACGCGCTTATGTAAAAGCAAGAGCGATTCCCTCATATCGAGGCGTGTTCTTCACTGATGTTTTACGTCAAAAAACATGTCAACGCGACGCAAAACAACTATTGATTCTATCAAAATCTTCCTTGGCGTCGATAGACGTTTCACATTTTTACGGATTTGTTCTTTCCGGAAAAGATCTGTTCCACCGCGTTCTTTCGATTATCGAATTCGTCATAAATGGTAAGATCTTTTTATCCTTCTAACTTGAAAAAGAAATATGCCCCTGCTAGAATAGACGTAGTTTTCGGTATTTCGACGCCAAATTGCGCAAATTATACTTGTTCTATGCAATTTAGAGAGGATAATGACAGTCGTTGGCTCTTCCACAGGGCGTTGAATTCCGACGTGGGAACGAAACGCTTTGAACCTTGTTACACATTGTCTTGAAAGGCTACAATGGAAATCAAAAAATCTTCTTTGAAGTCCTTTATTTTCGTAACGTCCTTAATGACCGTCCTTTTTGTTGGGCTTTCGGTTAACGCCCAGGATTCCCTGATTGTTAATGCGTCGATCGACACGCAAAAGACAATTCAAAAAATTGACGAACGTATTTACTCCCACTTTCTCGAGCATATCTATAATTCCTGCAACGGCGGTCTTTGGGGCGAATTAGTTTGGAACCGATCTCTTGAGGCTGGAAAGCCGTCCGGTTGGAAATTTGAGGAAGGCGTTTTAAAACAAGATTCGATGGCGACAGATTGCCGTTATATTTTGGGCTCAGATCTTCAAGGGGATTCTCCTTGGACAGATTACGACGTTAGAGTCACTGCGAAAAAAATTGCAGGAAACGAGGGGTTTCTCGTCATGTTTCGCGTTTCTCCCGACGGTTCAAGCTACTATTGGCTTAACTTGGGAGGATGGGGAAACAAATACGTCGCCATTGAGAAGGAAACGCCGACCTCAAACGGTCGACATGTGATCGGCGGACAAAAGGAGTTCCCACCCATTGAAAACGACGAGGTCTACGACCTTCGCATTTTGGTTGTCGGCCAGAATATTAAAGTTTTTGTTAATCAAGAACTTGTCCATGAGGTCGTCGATTTTGACGAAGACGCGCCCAAATCCGGTTGTGTCGGCGTTGGAACCTGGGCTACAAAGGCTGAATTTGGCAGCGTTCTTGTCCGTGATCTGCGCCGCCGTACGCTTTTCGATCTTCAAGATTCTTATTTGAAAATCAACGCCCCAGTCGACGTTCGCTATTGGAAAGTCACAGGAGCGGCAGAAGCTCGCACGGGCGACGCTCGAAATAGTTCGCGTTATGTTCGTTTTAATGGTCGAGGCGAACTTACACAGGATAATTATTCGTTCAAAGAAGGCGAGACTTACGACTATTCGTACTGGACCCGTGGAAAAGGCCTGACCTCGTTTAGCGTTCAACTTGATCAAAACACTGAAGTTCAGATCGGCGCGGCAAGAACTGACTCTGTCGAGTGGGTTAAACAAACAGGTGAATTTATCGTTTCTAAATCAAGCGACTCCGCCTCAGTCTCTTTGAAATTTGCTTCTCGTCCCAACGAATATGTCGACATTGATCAAATCTCCATTTTCCCGCGTTCTTGGAAGGAAAACACAGACGGTTTTCGGCCCGATTTACTTAACGCAATAGCCGATATTCGTCCAACGGTTATTCGTTGGCCCGGCGGTTGCTACGCGTCCGCATATCGGTGGAAGTCAGGAATCGGCCCCCAAGACGATCGGGTCGCTTATCCGATAGAGCTCTGGAACGACGTTGACGTCAACTCTTTCGGCGTCGACGAGTTTGTTACGCTTTGTCGCCGTACTGGAGCAGAACCATTAATGGTCGTCAATATCGGGACCGCTCAATGGATTAACGCGGTCGGAGACCCCAGCTTAAACTCTAACGACTGGCTTCAGGAAGTTTGCGACTGGGTTGAATATTGCAACGGAGACGCGTCGACCAAATGGGGTTCTGTTCGCGCAAAGAACGGCCACCCAGAGCCTTATCATGTCAAATACTGGGAAATTGACAACGAGGTCCGTTCGTCCGATACTCCTGCGAACGTCTATGTCAAGATCATCAACGACCTTGTTCCGCGTATAAAGGAGATTGATCCTTCCGTTCAAATCATCGCGTGCGGTTCTTGGATGGGCGACAAAATGAAATGGGATTCCGATATCATCAAGGGCGCTGGAAAGAATTTTGATTTCCTTTCAACGCACCGCTACGACGATCCTAACGGATTCGCATTCAATCCTTGGGACAACGAACGCTTCTTCGAAGCGCATCGCGATATGATCGCTCAATCAGAAAACCCTAATATTAAGATATTCAATTCCGAGTGGAACGCTCAATCTACCGATTGGCGCACCGGTCTTCATGCCGGCGGTTATCTTAATTGCAGCGAACGCGCGGCCGACGTTGTCGCAATATGCGCTCCGGCGCTCTTCCTTCGCCACAAGACGGCTACTGCCTGGGACAACGCTTTTGTCAATTTCGATAACAGCAATTGGTATCCCGCTCCGAATTATGTCGTCATGAAATTATGGCGCGACGCGTTTGAACCTAATCTTGTCGAAATGATTTCGGACGCGCCGGAACTCAATGGCGATAATCCCGTCGTAAACGCCGTCGCCACAAAATCGGACGACGGAAAGACTATTTGCGTAAAAGCGGTAAATAATACAGAGAAGTCGGTTCAATTTAGATTGTCGTTTGACAAATCAGTCGACCTTACAAACGCCGTCGTTCAAGCGCAGATCGTAACGCCCAGTCTTAATGAAGGCGAAAGCGTTAACGCTAAACTACGCAAACGCAATACATTTGACGCTCCGAACGCTATTTCCCCCAAAGAATTGTCGACAGAAATCGTCGACGGTCAATTGACTTTTACGGCTGATTCACTCTCTGCTTTTGTCGTCAGTATTGATCTCAAATAACCGTCGAAAATCTTATATTCTAGTCCAACGCTAACAGAATTACTAACATTTTTCTAGTTAGCGTCGTTTTTTAACGCCCTTTTATTGAGCGAAATAGGAAAACAAAGTGTCTAATTACTATACTCTATACCACAAAGTACTGACGTTAGTTTTGGGAACGTTTGGCGCGTTGACGATTCTCTGCGCGACTGACGCCTATACGCAAGAGGCGACTCAGAACGTCGACCAACTGCTTTTTCACGTCAACTCGTCTCCAAATTACCTTCCGACTGATTCTCAACTAAACGTCGCCGAATCCCCGTCGGTCGAAGAAATTCGTTCTCGATTCGCTAACCCAGGAACCGATTTTGCAACTTCCCCACTATGGGTTTGGAACGATCTCCTTACAGAAGATCAAGTACGCTCGACGCTTGCTGATTTAAATCGACAAAACGTAAACATGGCGTTCGTTCATCCTCGGCCGGGTCTTGCTACTCCCTATCTTAGCGACGATTGGTTTAGGCTTTGGGACGCGACGCTTGACGAAGCGTCAAAACGTGGCATGAAGGTTTGGATTTACGATGAAAACTCGTACCCATCCGGATTTGCCGGCGGTTATGTGCCCGACGCGATGCCGGAATCTCGTGGTTCTGGTCTTAACGTCGAAATTTTTGATTCTCTCGTCGACGAAAAAGGCGCCTGGAAAGCGGGACAATCTGTGCTCTATGTCGTTGAACAACTCCAAGACGGTTCCACGATCGATCGCACAAAGGAAATTTTAGACGCTCAACAGGCTGAAAAACCGATTCCTGGCAAATCTGAAGACGGAATACGTTGGATCATAGGGCGCGTCCAGTTAGCGGGACCTTCTCAATGGTATGGCGGCAAAACTTACGTGAACTTGATGACTAAAGGCGTTTTGGACGCGTTTGTCGGCTTCACTCACGAAGAGTATCGCCGACGGCTTGGCGACAAATTTGGAAATCTAATTCCGGGAGCCTTTACAGACGAACCGCAAGTCGCGTCTGCCGGTATGTTCTCCTGGACGGCTGATTTTCCTGAAGAATTCAAGAATCGACGAGGGTACGACCTGATTCCTTGTATTGGTTCTTTAATTGAACCGATTGGCGAATGGAAAAAAGTTCGTTACGACTACTATAAGACCGTTCTCGAAGTTTTTATCGAACGTTGGCACAAACCTCTTGCCGAGTACTGCGAAAGCGTTGGTTTAGAATACACTGGTCACGATTGGGAACACGAATGGCCCAACGCTCACCATTGTCCAGACAATATGGCGACGGCGTTTTGGCGTCAGCGACCCGCGATCGATTTACTCATGAATAACTTTTCACGGGGGACGCACTCTCAATTTGGAAACGTTCGATCAGTTCGAGAATTAAATTCTGCGACCCGTCAAGCGGGACGTTGTCGTTCGATTTCAGAAAACTATGGGGCAGGCGGCTACGATATTCAATTTGAAGATTTGAAGCGGTTGGGCGACTGGTCGTATGCGCTCGGCGTAAATACAACGTGCGAGCACCTCTCTTATATTTCTATCAGAGGAGCTCGCAAACATGACCATCCGCAAACGTTTTCTTATCATTCCCCTTGGTTTGAACAATACTCCAAATTGGAAGACTACTGGACGCGTCTGTCCTATCTTTTGTCTCGCGGACAATTATCCAGAGATCGCGTTCTAATTATTGAGCCGACTTCTACTACGTGGCTTTACCAAGCTAACGCAGGCGCTGAAAACAACGGTAAAAAGGATAGAATCGGCGATGAATTTGCCAGCTTTTTGAACAAATTAGAAGCCGCGCAACTTGATTACGATCTTGGTTCTGAAGATATTATCATAAGGGTTGGGAACGTAAAAGACGGCAAGTTTGTCGTTGGAGCGGCGGCATATACGACGGTTGTGCTTCCCGACTCCGTCGAAACGCTTGATGCGAAAACACTCAATCTTCTCGCGCGTTTCACGATTCAAGGAGGTCGCGTCGTTTCTCTCAACGCGCCGCTGTCGCTCGTTGACGGAAGGGATATAACCGCCGTTGACGAACGTTCGCGAGAGGATCTCACGCAAGTGAAAAACGCTTGGACTATTAGTTCGGTAGACGAATTGATCGAGTCGTATCAAAAAGAACAAGCGATTGCCGTTCAACCTTCTTATAACGCCGAAAACGTATTTCACCAACTACGGGAAACACAAAACGGCGCGATACTCTTCGTCTGCAATATCGATCTCGT
>JAEEGL013097087.1_pt1 | contig 10185 bp, 6 predicted proteins | sample 9134231 | NCBI WGS metagenome assembly JAEEGL01 (sample SAMN16246548, study PRJNA631951) | gut metagenome | biome: gut microbiome; feature: rumen; material: fiber-attached | host: Bos | place: Iran: Karaj | collected 2018-10
ATCAAATAACAAATAAAGATTTTTATGAGTTTGAATATCGTTGTGCTGGCAAAGCAAGTGCTAGACACTAGCAACGTGGGTAACGACGCGATGAAGGCAGATGGAACAATTAACCGTGCCGCTCTTCCCGCAATCTTCAACCCCGAGGACTTGAATGCGCTTGAGCAAGCGCGTCAGCTCAAGGATGCTCATCCTGGTTCGAAAATCACACTCGTGACAATGGGTTTGCCTCGCAGTGCCGAGATGGTGCGCGAGAGCCTCTATCGCGGTGGCGACGATGGCGTGGTGCTCACCGACCGCCCATTGGGTGGTGCCGATACCCTCGCCACTAGCTACTCGCTTGCACAGACCATCCGTCACCTCGACAAGGTTGACATCATTGTTGGCGGCCGCCAGGCTATTGATGGCGACACCGCACAGGTGGGTCCACAGATTGCCGAGAAGTTAGGTCTGCCACAGGTTACCTACGCCGAGAGCGTTAAGGTGGAAGACGGCATCGCTACCATCAAGCGCCGCATCGAGAACGGTTTCGAGACCGTAACATGTCCACTTCCATTGGTTGTTACCGTCAACGGCAGCGCTGATGCTTGCCGTCCCCGTAACGCCAAGCTGATTCAGAAGTACAAATACGCAGTCACTCCCAGCGAGAAGGCTCAGCTTAGCGAGGAGCGTCAAAAGCTCGTCGAGGCTCGTCCTTATCTCAACATACGCGAATGGGGTGTTGCCGACATTGAGGCCGACCCTAACCAGATTGGTATGAAGGGCTCGCCTACTAAGGTTAAGACAGTAGTAAACGTTGTGTTCCAGGCTAAGGAGAGCAAGACCATTGAGGGTGGTGACGAAGCCCAGCTCGAAGGTCTCGTGCAAGAACTCATTGCCGACCACATCATTGGTTAACACTTAAAACAGGAAAAAACTATGAACGACAATAATAATTTAGTAGTTTACTGCGAGTATGACGACGGCCGTGTTGCCGACGTCAGTCTGGAGTTGTTGACCAAGGGCCGCACTCTTGCTACCCGCCTTGGCGTTAAGCTCGAGGCGCTGATCCTCGGCGACAAGCTCGATGGGGTAGAGGAGCAGGTGTTCCCCTATGGCGTTGACGTGGTTTATAAGGTTGAGGACGAGCGCCTCTATCCTTACACTTCGTTGCCACACTCTTCAATCGTTATCAACCTCTTCAAGGAAATTAAACCACAAATCTGCCTGATGGGTGCCACCGTGATTGGCCGCGACCTGGGTCCACGCGTCTCGTCGTGCCTTACTAGCGGTCTTACTGCCGACTGTACTGCACTTGAGATTGGCGACCACATCGACCCCATCAGCAAGACTGAGTATAAAGACTTGCTCTATCAGATTCGTCCTGCTTTCGGCGGCAACATCGTGGCAACTATCGTCAACCCCGAGCACCGTCCACAGATGGCTACAGTGCGCGAGGGCGTGATGAAGAAGGAGATTTTCGACCCCAACTACAAGGGTGAGGTCATCAATCTCGATGCCGACAAATATGTTGATCCAGCAAGCTTTATCGTGAAGATTATCGACCGCGAGGTTGAGAAATCGAAAATCAACATCAAGAATTCGCCAATCATCGTGGCTGGTGGCTACGGCGTGGGCAGCAAGGAGAACTTCGACCTCATCTTCCAACTCGCCGACGTGCTTGGCGGAGAGGTGGGCGCAAGCCGCGCTGCCGTTGATGCCGGTTTCTGCGAGCATGAGCGTCAGATTGGCCAGACTGGTGTCACCGTTCGTCCCAAACTCTACATCGCTTGCGGTATCTCAGGACAGATTCAACACGTGGCAGGTATGAACGAGAGCTCTATCATTATCTCAATCAACAATGATCCAGCAGCTCCCATCAACGCTATCGCCGATTACGTGATTACCGGTAACCTCGAGGAGATTATCCCCAAACTAATCAAGTATTACAAGAAAAATTCAAAATAATAGTGATGAGGTGAGAGTTGAGAGGTGAGAGACAGTCATCTGACCTCTTCCAGACTCTTAACACTTAAAACTTAACCCTTAACACTTAAGAAAATGGCAAATTTCTATAAAGATAATAAAGCTCTGCAGTATCACCTGCGTCACCCCTTGATGGAGAAAATCGTGGGCATGAAAGAGCGCGATTATACACAGAGCCAGGAGTTTGACTATGCACCTGTTAACTATGAGGATGCTATCGACTCCTACGATAAGATTCTCGAGATTACTGGTGAGATTACTGCCGAGACCATCGCTCCCAATGCCGAGAGCGTTGACAAGGAAGGTCCACACCATGCCAATGGCCGTGTGGCTTATGCCAGCAAGACTCAGGAGAACCTCGACGTCACTCGCAAGGCAGGCCTTTATGGCGTGTCGATGCCCCGCAAATATGGCGGCTTGAATCTGCCCAACGTCACTTTCTCGATGATGAGCGAGATGATTGCTCAGGCCGACGCCGGCTTCCAGAATATCTGGAGCTTGCAGAGCTGTATCGATACTCTCTTTGAGGCTGGCGATGAGGATCAGTTTGAGCGCTACATTCCACGCGTGTGCAATGGCGAGACCATGTCGATGGACCTCACCGAGCCCGATGCTGGTAGCGACCTCCAGAGCGTGATGCTCAAGGCTACTCAGGATGAGGACGGCACTTGGCGTCTAAACGGCGTGAAGCGCTTTATCACCAATGGTGACAGCGACATCCACTTGGTGCTTGCACGTAGCGAGGAGGGTAGCAAGGACGGTCGTGGCCTGTCGATGTTCATCTACGACAAGCGCAACGGTGGCGTCAACGTGCGCCGCATCGAGGACAAGATGGGTATCCATGGAAGTCCCACCTGCGAGCTTGTATTCAAGAACGCTAAGGCTGAGCTGTGTGGCTCGCGCCGTTTGGGCCTCATCAAGTATGTGATGTCGCTCATGAACGGTGCCCGCTTGGGTATCACCGCACAGAGCGTTGGTCTATGCCAGGCAGCCTATAACGAGGCTATTGACTATGCCCGTAGCCGTGAGCAGTTTGGTGTTGCTATTATCAACTTCCCTGCTGTTGCCGAGATGCTGAGCAATATCAAAGCCAAGCTCGATGCAGCACGCACTATCCTTTATGAGACAGCACGTTTTGTTGATGTCTATAAGATTTGGGAGCAAATTGCGCGCGAGCGTCAACTCACTCCCGAGGAGCGCGCCGAGATGAAGCGTTACAACCGCCTTGCCGACGCCTTCACTCCACTGTCGAAGGCATCATCTAGCGAGTATGCAAACCAGACCGCCTACGACTGCATCCAGATTCATGGTGGTAGCGGCTTCATGCGCGACTACACCTGCGAGCGCCTTTATCGTGATGCCCGCATTATGAACATCTACGAGGGTACTACCCAGTTGCAGGTGGTTGCGGCAATTCGTCACGTCACCACTGGCACCTATCTGGCTCAGATGAAGGAGTATGCCGCTGCTGAGTATAGCGACGAGATTGCTCCTCTCAAGGCACGTGTTGACAAGATGATGGCGGCCTATGAGGCAGCTGTTGAGAAAGTGAAGGGTTACGAGAATCCCGACTATATCACCTTCCATGCCCGCCGCATGGTTGAGATGGCAGCTTGGACCATTATGAGCTACCTGTTGTGTTACGACGCCAGCAAGGCTCCCGATCTGTTTAAGCAGTCGGCCAACGTATATGTACGTTACGCCGAGGCACGCCTCGCCGCCAACGTCAAGTTCATCAACGACTTCACCCCCGAAGACGTCGCTATCTACGAGCAAGAGTAATTCTTGAGATAATTAACAAATAGGGAGCAGCATATCATTGTGGCTCCCTATTTTGTCTTTATAGCGCCTCGGAAAAACTCAAATAAATTTGTTTTTTCTCTTATCTTGCACTATTTTTGTAGCATAAAAACTAACACCAATTATTGATATGAAGAAATTTATTTTACCTGTTATTGCTGCCGTGCTGTGCTGCTCGGTGGCGAGTGCTTTTGAGTTAGACGATTTCGTGCTCGGTGGAGTGCGTGTAAAAGGAATTCCCTCCAGTCAGCCTGCCCTTGATGGACGTTATTACTACCAGTTCAACAACGAGGGGACTATGATTAAGAAGTATAGCTATAAGAAGGAGAAAGATGTGACCACGTTCTTCGACAATGCCAAGATCCCCGACAATTCCATTCAGGCCTGGTATGGTTATACCATGTCGAGCGACGAGAAGAGCATCTTGTTGTGGACTAACAGCAGGCCCATCTACCGTTACTCTTACACCGCCGACCACTATATCTATAATATAAAGGAGAATAAGCTCAACCGCCTCTCAGATGATGGCGGTGAGGAAATTGCTACTCTCTCACCCGATGGCAGCAAGGTGGCATACGTCAAGTATAATAACGTTTATGTGAAGAACCTCGCTACTGGTGCAACTGCCACTGTCACCACCGATGGCAAGATGAACGAAATCATCAATGCCGTCCCCGACTGGGTATATCAAGAAGAGTTTGGTGTGCTCAACACCTTCACTTGGAGCGCCGATGGCAGATATTTGGCGTTTGTGCGCTTTGATGAGTCGCATGTGCCCATGTGCTCCATGGAGCTCTATGAGGGCACGTGCTATCCCGTTGAGGAATATTCTATCCACCCGGGACGTTACGACTACAAATATCCCGCTGCCGGTGAGCATAACTCGGTGGTGAGCGTTCATTGCTACGACACTCAGACTGCCACCCTGAAGAAGATAGAACTGCCTCTTGCCGAGGAGGACTATGTGCCTAATATCCAGTTTGGCAAGCAGACTAACGCCACTCTTATGGTAGTGAAAGAAAACCGTGCCCAGACTCACATGAATATCTATGCTGTTGATCCTACCACCGGCAGTTACAAGGAGGTATATGACGAACAAAGCGACATGTGGATCGACGAGGATGTGGTAACTGGCGTGAAGTATTACGACGGTTTCTTCGTGGTTAAGAGCAACCGTGATGGCCGCACGCACCTCTATAAATACAGCTACGACGGCACGCTCTTGAAGCAAATCTCTAAAGGCGATTACGATGTGACCGCTTATTATGGCTACGACGAGGCGCGCAAACTGTTCTACTTCCAGACCAATAAGGGCGCTATGAATCGGACCATCCGTTGTGCTAACGATGCTACAGGTGAGATTAAGGAACTTGTTGATGGCAACGGCACCTACAGCGCTAGCTTCAACAGCGACTTCACTTACTACATACGCCGCTTCAGCGATGCCACCACTCCCGACCAGTTTGTGCTCTACAGCATCGACGGTAAGAAGGTGCGCGATCTGCAGCTAAATGAGGAGTATGCTAAGAAATACACTTCGCCCGAGATTCCCCGCCGCGAGTTCTTCACTATGTATAACGATAACGGCGACAAGATGAATGGTTATATCATCAAACCAGTTGATTTTGACCCAACAAAGAAATATCCCTGCATCATGTCGCAGTACAGTGGACCAAACTCACAGCAAGTGCTCAACAAGTGGAAAATGGAATGGGAGGAATATTTCGCTATGCAGGGCTATGTCATTGCCTGCGTTGACGGACGCGGCACTGGCGGTCAGGGCAAGGAGTTCCTTAAGGCCATTTATCTCAACTTGGGTCGTCACGAGACCGAGGACCAGCTCGCTGCAGCGCGTTACATGGCCGAGCTGCCTTACGTTGATGCTGACCGCATAGGTATCTGGGGATGGAGCTTTGGTGGCTTTGAGTCGCTCATGGCAATGTCGCAGGACGATAGCCGTTTTGCCTGTGGTGTGGCAATCGCTCCCGTTACCTCGTGGAAGTTTTATGACAGTATCTACACCGAGCGCTTTATGCTCACACCGCAGGAGAACCCCGACGGCTACAACTATGCGCCGCTCGACCTAACCGATAAGCTCAAAGGCAAACTGCTGATAATGTTTGGCAGTGCCGACGACAACGTGCGTATTGTAAACTCCATGCAATACATTGCCAAGCTTCACAGTGAGAACCAGCAGTTCGACATGATGGTTTATCCTAACATGAACCATAGCATAAACGGCTGCGGCGTGCGTTTGCCACTTTACCAACGAGTGCTCAACTTCTTTGATAAGAACCTGAAATAAGCGCTTTGCGCGTGGAAAGTGGAACGTGTAATGAGGAACGAGAGTCCTCAATAAAATCCCGTTCCACCTTCCACCTTCCACCTTCCACTTAACACTTAACACTTAAAACTTAATGCTTATAATTACCGGCCCCACGGCATCAGGAAAGACTGGCAAGGCAGTGGCCCTTGCCCACGCGATTGGCGGCGAAATCATCAGCGCCGACTCTCGCCAGCTCTATCGTGGCATGGACTTGGGAACCGGTAAAGACCTCGACGAGTATGGCGACGTGCCTTACCACATGATAGACATCTGCGAGGCTGGCTACAAGTACAACCTCTATGAGTATTTACGCGACTATCAGGTATGCTACGACGACATCACCAGTCGTGGCAAGCCAGCTATCTTGTGTGGTGGTACGGGAATGTATGTTGAGAGCGTAGTGAAAGGCATCCAGCTACCGCCAGTACCTGAGAATAAGAAGCTGCGTGAGCAGTTGAGCACCAAGAGCCTTGATGAACTCACAGAAATATTGAAGCGCTACAAGACGCTGCGCAACAACAGCGACATCGACACCTGCAAGCGTGCCATCCGCGCCATTGAGATTGCGATGTACTATCACGACAATCCGCACTTGAAGGCTCAGACTGAGCCGCATCCGCTCACCGATGCCGTGGTCATTGGCATCGACATTGACCGTGACACGCGCCGCCGTCGCATCACCGAGCGCCTCAAGGCGCGCCTAGATGCTGGCATGGTCGATGAGGTGCGACGGCTAATTGAGAGTGGGGTAGAGCCCGAAGACTTGATATATTATGGATTGGAATATAAATATCTAACGCTCTACGTGATTGGTGAGTTGAGTTATGACGAGATGTTTACCCAACTCGAGACCGCCATCCACCAGTTTGCCAAGCGCCAGATGACATGGTTTCGAGGTATGGAACGGCGCGGCACTCCCATCCATTGGCTCCCTTACGACATGCCCAATGAGGAGTTTATCCAATCCGTTTTGCAATTGAAATAATAATAAAAGCATAATATATGAAAACTTTTAAACCTTTGTTGATAACTATAGCCCTAATGGCCTTAGTTGGATTTTCGGCTTGGGGTAGTCCCATTGATTGGACTAAGGCCGAAGCGGTTGCAACACGGTTCGCTCAATCGACTATGTCGCAGCTAGGTAATACGCAATGGCAACGTGTTGCCCGAAAGGGCATGGCGACACCTGACGGCAATGCACCACTCTATGTGTTTAATCGCGCCGATGGTCATGGATTTGTAATCGTTGCTGGCGATGATGCCGCTGTGCCAATTTTGGGTTATTCCGATGAAGGTGCTTTTAGCTATGAAAATATGCCTGAGAACCTGCGCCAGTGGATTGAGCTAAATGAACTTTATGTGAAAGCGTGCGCTGGTCGTCAGGGAAAGGCTCGTCAGGCGTCTCAAGGCACTCCCGTTGTGGCTCCATTGCTTGGAGACATTCTATGGGGGCAGGGGAGTCCTTACAATGATTTGTGCCCTACCTATAGCGATGGCCATTACTATGTGGGCTGTGTGGCAACTGCCAGTACACAGATAATGCGCTATTACAGCTATCCTGAGCATGGTACTGGCAGCAAGACCATCACTGTCAACGGTCAGAGTGTGACAGCTGACTTTGGTAACACAACCTATGATTGGGACAATATGCTACCAACCTACAATGATGTGAACTACACCGCAGCACAAGGCACAGCTGTCGCAACACTAGCGGTGCACTTTGGGGTTGCGGTGAACATGGAATATCAGCCTGCTGGCAGTGGCGCCCACTCGATGGAGGTGCCCAATGCTCTGCGTGAGTACTTCAACTATGACCAAGCGTTGACCATGCGCAAGCGAGACTATTACAGCAGTGACGAGTGGCTACAACTAATTAAGTCGGAGTTAGATGCTGGTCGTCCAGTTTATTATGCGGCTTCGAGCGATGTGGGCAGCAGTGGCCATGCTTTTGTGTGCGACGGTTATGACAGCGAGGACTATGTTCACATCAACTGGGGCTGGTATGGTACAAGCAATGGTTACTTTCTGGTGAGCCATCTCGACCCCGACGATTTGGGCAATGGTGGTGGCACAGGTGGTTATAATGTCGATCAAGAGATTGTGACAGGCATTCAACCGCCAGCAAGTGGCACGACTTACGAGCGTCCGCTTTACAACTCGCTGAGCATGCGCCTGATTACACAAAGTGCCAACGATTTCAACGTGATGATAACTGTTGAGAATTTCGATACCAAGCCGTTCACTGGCGAGTTGGGCGTGGCTCTGGTACGCAATGGCGAGATTCTGAAGGTGCTAAAAACCGAGCAGCGCAATATCGCTGGCTTTGCTAATGGACTCACTGGACTCCTTGCAATGGCATCGATTTACGACATTCCCAAGCAGGTGGGCAGTGACGTGCCTGATGGCGAGGCCACAGTGTGGATGGCATTCCGTGAGGACAGCCAGTCGCCGTGGCAGCTCATGCGCTATTGCCGTGGACGCGACAGCCGCAATAAACCCTATGTAGGCTACTTCACGACTGAAGTGGCAGGCGGCCGCATCCTCACGCTCGATGACAGCGGTTCGCATCCCGATGTGACGTTGCTCTCGCCTCTACAGCCTCAAGGTGAGGTTTATGCCAATGGTTCGGCACTCTTTAATCTGAATCTGCGTAATAATAGCTCAAACGTGCGCTTGCGCAACATCATTGTGCGCTTCACCAGTACTAGCGACGATAGCCTGTATTTCGATTATGAGAACGAGGTCAATATTTATGATGCTGTTGAAGAGAATGTCTCGCTGCTTGTTAATCTCAATGAGGAGATGCCTGAGGGAGAATATCGCCTCACCGCTTTTGAGAAAGGCTTTGAACAATATCCCTTTGAACAGACTCAAGGCGACGGCATCGTTAATGTGTTGCCTGCCGCCACGACACCAATTATGCGCCTCACGACTGCGGTGCAGTGGCGTCGCGCCGACTCGCAAGAAATCATTAACCAGGGCGACAACATCTACTTCGCGCTCAATGCCCGCAACTATGGTAGTGCAGGCAATGTGGGCGTGATTCTCAACCTTGTGGATGTGAATGATCCAACCAAGAGTTATATCTATCAGCAGAGCAATGCCACCGTGGAACGAGGAGAGGCTAAGACGTTCTCCTTCTACCGCAAACTGCCTGTTGATCCAGGCGATTATAAGGTGGTAATCAGCTATGTGACCGATGACGGAAAAACCACTCTCGATCCCAACAACGATATGTATCCGCTCGTTATCAACGTGGGCGAAGCCGATAACATATTCCTTAATGCCGTTTCAATTGACTTGCCCGACTATGTGGTCAAGGGAGAGAGACTCGAGGGCACACTCACGCTCAGTGCACCCACTGCTCACAATGGATATGTGTATGTGCGCATGAGGCAATACACCCTTACCAATGGAGGCATCCTCTATATGGGCAACCAGCAGATCGCTGCAGGTGAAGAGAAAACGATCAATATATCGAGCCGCATCGATTTCGAGCCAGGACGCTACTTGATAATGGTTGAAGCAAAACATGGCTCTACCGAGGGCACAGTGGGCAACTACGTTAATTGTTACAAACTCATTGATGTGGTGACCGAGCCACCAGTAGTGGCAGTGCCTGGCGACGTTGACGGCGATGGAGTGGTCACAACCACAGACGTGACCTTGCTATATAACATACTACTCAATGATGACTATACAGGTGTTGTCAACGGCGACCAAGATGGCGACAACAGTATCACAGCAGGCGATGTTACACTTGTTTACAACATCCTGTTAGGGAATTAGCGCTTCGCGCGTGGTTGGTGGAAGGTGAAACGGAGTCGTTTCTCCTTCCACTTTCCACGAAAAAATGGTTTTGTCATTTTTTTCAAAAAAACTTCAAAAAAGTTTTGGTGGTTCAGAAAAAAGTAGTAATTTTGCACCGCAATTGAGCGAATTGTCCTGTGGTGTAACGGTAGCACACCGGATTCTGGTTCCGTTTGCGTGGGTTCGAATCCTACCAGGACAACCAATGAGAGTGGCCACGTGAGGTCACTTTCTTTTTGAAACTTTTTTATTAACCGCGGTGATTCTCAGAGTAGTATCTGCCG
>JAEEGL013663303.1_pt1 | contig 10185 bp, 7 predicted proteins | sample 9134231 | NCBI WGS metagenome assembly JAEEGL01 (sample SAMN16246548, study PRJNA631951) | gut metagenome | biome: gut microbiome; feature: rumen; material: fiber-attached | host: Bos | place: Iran: Karaj | collected 2018-10
CACCCGCAGGATATCCGCACCGTTCTCCAGGGCCAGTCTCTGGAGTTCTTCGGTGCGTCCGTGGGTAAAGCGTTTGTCGGCTATACCGACCAGGATGGGCCTGCGGAACTCCTTGAACTCGGACAGCCTCTCAAGCAATTCCAGGTTCTGCGCTTCCGTCTTCGCGAATCCGAATCCCGGGTCAAGCACCCAGTTGCGTATTCCGAGGTCCTGTGCCTTCAAGGCGAAATCCCTGAAATAAGCCTTCACAGCCTCAACGACCCCGCTGCCGCAACCGTCTGAGAAAGAGGAATAATCGGTCAGCGAATCCATGGACCGGGGGTTCCCCCTTTTGTGCATCGCCACGTAATCCAGTCCCAACTGCGCTACCGTCTCCAGCATCCGGGGGTCGTCCTCTCCGGCGGAGATGTCATTCACGATGAAGGGGCCCGCGGCGTCAAAAACGCGCCTCACTATTCCGGAACGGAAGGTGTCGACTGACAGGCGCACTCCCCTTTCGGAAAGGTCCGGAAGGCCTTTCCCAAGGCTTCTGAGTACAGGGGCGAGCCTTTCCCACTCCTGCTCCTCGCTGACGTCAGCTGCGCCGGGGCGGGTCGAGACTGCCCCAAGGTCTATGATGGAAGCGCCTGCATCCATGAGCGAGCGGATGCGCTCCGGGGCGGAAAGTGAATCTGCGCGGCTGGGCGCCCAGAATGAATCGGGAGTGAGATTCACTACGGCCATGAGCTCGGGGTGAGGCCGCTTCAGATGCGAGAACTCACACCCGCACCAGTCCTGCTCGTAGAAGTCCCATTCCCGGATAATTTCAGCCCGCCTTTCCTGCAGTCCTCCCCTGCGCCAGTTCCTCCCCCACCACTTCACCCCTGGGTAGCGACTGCAGGCTTCTGCGCCAGCCCTGTCGACCTGGTCCAGGTCCTTCCAGCGCGAGGAGGCAAGGGTGGTGGCGAGGTAATCAAGGCCATGGGAGGAGGCATAGGCGGCAGCCCGCGAAAGCCTCATAAGAAAGCAGCGGGAGCACCTTCCGCCCCGTTCAGGCTGGTTCTCGAGGCCGCTCACGCCGCACCTCCAGGAGTCGTGGTCGTAATCGTCATCAACCACTTCAAGCCCGAGGGCCGAGGCGTATCGGACCAGCTCCGCCTTGCGCTTTTCATACTCGGCGAACGGAGTGATATTGGAATTGCTGAATAACAGGACCGGGCGTATGCCCTCTTTCAGTAGACACTCGACCACCGCGCCGCTGCAGGGGGCGCAGCAGCAATGGAGCAGCACGCCGTCTCCGGGACCCGGTCCAGAAATGTTCATTTCGTCCGTTTCAGCGTAGTTACTATATTGCATCCTGCTCCGGCGGGGATATCGGTCTCAAAGCCGACGAGCCATGTTCCGGGAACCTTGGTTTCGAAGAAGGCCGTCGGGCTTTCGTAGGAGGCGGGGTCTGTGGACCATGTGGTATAGGTCAGATCGGCTCCTTCAGCATGCAACAGCATCGCTACGCCTCCCTGCCTCAGGATGATTCCATCCGGAGTGACTTCCGGCTCAGCGGGGGTAAGCATGGTCCAGCGCACATGGGCTGGTGCATCCGCGGGAGCCTTGAGCACATCGTTCACTTCCAGGTATTTGGAATCGACTATGCAAGCCGTGCGTTCCGCGCAGGCAAGATCCCCTCCGAACACCGCTGCGAGGTCGAAACTCGCGCCCATACGTCCCTGATCGGTAAAAGTCGCGGTCATGGGAGCGAAGCCTGACACGAGATGGTCCCTGTCATTCACTGTAAGGGTGTTGTGGCAACGGTTGTTGAAGATAAGTATCCTCCACCTGAGAGCAGTCTGTTTCATGTTGAAAAGGCTCTCCCCCATAGGATTCAGATAGTACTCCAGGGAAGAGTAGGAAGGGTGGTCGTAGTCCATGGCCCATCTCATGGAATAGGCGTCGAAAACAAAACTGCCTGCGTCCATGTGGGCATGATTGGTACTGGCTTTACCGCCTTTCACGCCGAGGAACAGATCCTTTTTGTCCCAACCTGTCCGGGCGGTGAAGATGGGCGTGGCACCCTGAGCCTCAAAGCACATCCGGGTCGGGGCATCTCCCGGCTGTCTGCCCATCTTCCACGCATTTATCAAAGCCACGAGATTTTTGACCGTGGATGAGTAAGAGGACTTTCCGTTGATGCGCGGTCTTTCGAAATAAAGGATGTCGGGCTGATTGAAACGACGTGCGAAATACCACAGATCGGGCATGGCACCGACCTTGGAGTTATTGTCGGAATAGTTGAAGCTACGGCCGAGGTTTCCCGTTACATATAATATATACTTGCCGCTGTTGCTGAAGCCTTTGGTGTCGGAAAGCCCAAAATCTGTGCCGTACGCATGCTCCAGCACCATGTTCAGGAATAACTGATTGCCCGTTCCGAAGCCCCAGTAGCCGGGGCCCTCCGGGGAAGCCCCGTCAGGGGAATAGATGTACATGGTAGCAGGGCGGTTGGTGCTTATCGACTTGCGGATCAGCTCAGAACAACGCGCCGGGTCCTTCTCGAAGAACACTATCGCAGCAGTGGTCACTCCCGCATTGCACACCTGGTTCCAGTTATGGTTGCATTTGTACCACCATCCGTTCCGTCCCTCGGAGATGGCGTCGAACCCCTTGGTACGGACCGCTTCCTCGACCGCAGCCCTCGTCCGGGGCTTCAGGTCATCGTACATCCAGTCGTATGCGAGAGCGAGCACCTCGCTGATTCCTGCGGTGCCCAGATAATGGGTGGGCACCCAGTCAGGGAAGCTGCACAGGGCAAGCATGTCCTCTTCAGCCTTCTGCAGGTAAGGTTTATGCCGGGTGCTTCGGTAGGCGTAAGCAAGAGCCACAATGCGGGAATAGTTGCCGCAGCGTATGCGACGTTTGCTCTTGTCCTTTGCATAGGCGAGGGGCTTGCCCTTGAGTTCAGAGTCCGCCTCATCCATCAGGAACTTGTGGAGAGGCTGCAGGTCGGGGTTACGTCCCTTCGATATCTCTCTGGAGAGGGACTTGAATTCCCGGGCGTCTAGAAGCAGTCTCGGATGGGACTGTTTCATGACCACGGAGAAATCGAAACTGTCTTCCGGAGCCAGGGTACCGTCAGCTGCCCTCGCAGGGCCTGCCAGGGCAAAACAGAGCAGCATCGCAGCTGCCAGTGCATATGTAATTTTCATAATTGTACGATTAAGCATGTAAATCTAATCATTATTTCCGAAAGAGCGGCAAAATGTGTATATTTGTCCGATTATGGATTTACGGTCAATCCTGCTGTGCATCGTCCTTGCAGCCGTCTCCTTCGCGGACATGGCCGCCCAGAACGTCAAGTCCTCCGTGACCGGAATGGTTACCGAGGAAGAAAACGGCCAGGCTGTCGTCCAGGCAGGCGTACAGCTGCTCTCCGCCAGGGACTCTTCCCTCGTGGAAGGAGTCGTGACCGACATCGACGGACGCTTCAGCATCCCCTGCCTCCCCGGAGACTACATTCTCAAGGTAAGTTGCGTCGGCCTGGTCACGGCCTACCGCGACCTGCACCAGTCCCTTTCCAAGAACGACCTTGACCTCGGAGTCATTCCCCTTGCCGCAGATGCCATATTCCTGGAGAGCGCCGTGGTCGCAGCGAAAGCCCCTCCCGTGACAGTGATCGAGGACACCGTCGTCTACAATGCCGCGGCGTTCAGGGTTGCCGAGGACGCCACTCTGGGGGAACTGCTCAAGAAGATTCCGGGACTGGAGATAAACGGCAGTAAGGTGACCCTTCACGGGAAGGAGGTCAGACAACTGCTCGTGGGAGGCAGGAAGTTCTTCGGAGGCGACGTGAAAGCGGGACTGAAGAACATTTCCGCCGACATGGTGGAAAATATCCGCGCCTATGAGAAGGAATCGGACATGGCGCGCCTTACCGGAGTGGACGACGGCGAGGAGGAGCCCGTGCTGGACATCACGATGAAGCGGGGCGCGATGAACAACTGGCGCAACCGGGTGGTGCTGGGCGGCGGAACGGAAGACCGTTACATGGGACGTGCGAATGCCACCAGGGTCACCCGGAAGGAACAGTACTCCGTCATAGCTAACGTCCACAACACCAACGAACAGGACCTCAGCAAGGCCACGGCCACCAACATAACGGGTAACGGCAACCGTGGTGAAACCGTCCAGAACGAGGCGGGATTCACTTTCTCCAAGGTGAATAACAAGATGGAAATGGGAGGCAGCCTGCTTTTCAACGGTTCCGACCGGGATGCCATGGCAGATGCCCGCCAGCAGACCATCTACTCATCCAGCGTCACCTACAACAACAGCAACAGCCACTACCGCAACATCAAGGATACCTTCAAGACAGACCTGGAGTTCGAGTGGCACCTCCCGAATAACTTCACCGTCATCTTCAAACCCGTCTTCAGCTACAACGGCACGAATGATTTCACCGACGCCAATGGCACACAGTTCAAGACCGACCCCTATGAAGTGGAAGGTTACGACCCCGCAGATTACGTCGGACTCGCGCCGGACGACGACCCTTACAAGAGAATACGGGTAAACAGCACCAGGAACGTCAACCAGGGTATCACGTCCAAGATTACCGGAAACGTCAGCCTGCAGGTTTCGAAAGCCCTCCAGAGCAAGAAGGGGCGTAACATATCCCTCAGGATGAACTATATCTTCGACCGGAATGTGGAGGACAGGACCTATGACTACATGACCAGGTACTACAAGATAAAGAAGAAGCCGGACTCCACGCGCCTTCGTAAGCAGTACCTGGACGTGATCAATCCCAGCGCCACCTACACCGCCCAGATTTCCTACAGCGAGCCTCTCATGAAGAAGGTGTACCTGCAGGGGGTTTACATCTTCACCTACAAGGACATCAGCAACGACAAGGACTTTTATTCCCTGCAGAACGACTATCCTGACTGGACAGTCCAGAGGCGCTCCAACGCCGCTCAGATGAAATCTGCCCTGCCGGATGGCTACCAGTCCTCCTTCGACCCGCTCTTCAGTTCCGTGGGTTACTACAACTATTTCTGCCACAAGATCAACGTCAACCTCAGGTACCTGGCGAAGCAGTTCAATATCTCCGGAGGAATCAACGTCATGCCCCAGAACACCATCCTGCACTACGACGACGGGGAGGGTATGAAGACAGTCAGGACATCGGTAGTCAACGTCTCCCCGCAGATAATGGTCCGTCTCAGGAAGAAAAAGACCAGGAGCCTGACATTCACCTACCGGGGATCCGGCGGCACCCCTTCGATGTACAACCTTATGCCGGTGACCAACGGCACCAGCGCGACCAATGTTTTCCAGGGCAACCCGTACCTCAAGCCCTCGTTCACCCAGAACGTCAACCTCTCCTTCAACAATTCCAACATAAAGAAACAGGAGAGTTTCGTCACCAACTTCAACTTCAACACCACGAAGAACGCGGCAAGCAACTGCACGGAATACGACCCGGATTCGGGAGTCAGGACCAGCCACCCCGAGAATATAGACGGCAACTGGAAGGTATCCGGGAATCTCTCTTACAACAAGACTTTCAGGGACAACCGTTTCTCCATGTCCAACCACACCCGCGGGGACTACCGGAACAACATGGCATACCTGTACAACAACAAACTGAAAGTCGCAGAAGTGAACAGGACGACACGTGCCATGATAAGAGAATCGGCCGACCTGACCTTCCGCAACGACTGGCTGGAGCTGCTGCTCGAGGCAGGAGCGGACTACACGAAGGAAACCAGCCTGCTCCGCCCCGACATGAACCAGACTCCGTGGTCATGGAACGGCGGCGCATCCGTGGATATCACCTTTCCCTGGAAGATGCGGTTCACAACGGACTTCAACGTCATTTCCCAGAAAGGATACTCCTACGAAGAACTGAACAGGGATTATTACATGCTGAACGCCCGCCTTACCCAGCCTTTCTTCAAGAGCAGGTTCATCGTGCGCCTCGACTGGTACGACATACTTGACCAGGCACAGAACGTTGTCCGCAGCTTCAACTCGGAAAGGCGCAGCGTAACCCTGTACAACGGCGTTAACAGCTATATCATGCTCCGCCTGGTGTACAAGTTCAAGGTTTGACCTTCCTTATGTTCAGGGAGCCGTTCGAGGAAGAAACCTCGACGGTCGTGTCTTCGTCCAGGTCCAGCAGGAAACAGGACTGCTGCCCGTCTTCTTCCGAAAGTGCCCTCAGGGTCGCATCATACCAATAGAGTATCTGATCTGCGTGACGGCGGAATACTTCTCCTTTGGGAGTCAGTCTCACGGGATTGCGGGAGCGGTCGAAAAGAACCGTCCCCAGTGTGCGCTCGAGTTCGGCCATGCTCTGGCTGACGGCGGGCTGAGAAATGCCCAACTCCCTTGCCGCGAGGGAGAAGCTTCCCATTCTCACGACAGTGTCGAATATCCTCAGCCTGAAATCCTCGAACATGGCTACTGGTTCAGTTTAAGCACCGCGTCCGCGTAAGATGTGGCAGCACTGCGGTGAGTTATGCAGATTATGGTCTTGGAGCCGCGGAATTCCCCGTTAAGGCGCTTCAGGAGTTCAGCTTCGGTCTCGTCATCCAGCGCGGAAGTTGCCTCGTCCAGAACCAGTATTCCGCCGGGACGGAGAAGGGAACGGGCTATGGCTATCCTCTGTGCCTGCCCCTCGCTCAATCCTGAACCAACTTCCGCGCAGGAAGTGTCGAGCCCGTCTGGCAGTCCATCGACGAAGTCCGCTACGGCGGTCCTGAGAGCCCATGACATGCGTTCCTCGCCCGCATCGGGATCCGCGATGAGGAGATTCTCCCTGATCGTACCGCTCATGAGGGTGTTCCCCTGGGGCACATAGATGAAATTGCAACGTGTACGCACGCCTGCGGGAACTGTTTTACCGTCTTCGTAGAGTTCAATTTCGCCGGAAGAGGGCTTAAGCAGCGCGAGCAGCAGACGTATCAGCGTGCTCTTTCCCGCCCCTGTCGGGCCCATGACGGCGGTCAGGGAACCGGGCTTGAAGTCGAAGTCAAGTCCCTTCAGCACATCCCTGCCTGACGCTGGATATGAATAGGAAAGGCCCTTGATCCTGATGCCCGGAGCGCTTTCGAAACTGATGTCGGGTCCGCCGTCTTCGAGGGGAAGCTCCGTGAGTTCCTGAAGGCGGTCCTCAGATGTGAGCGCCCTGATGAAGGCGGGAACGTGACGGGTGATTTCGGCAACGGGACGCTGCACCTGTCCTACGAGCTGCAGGAACGCCACCATCATACCGTATGTAACGCTCCCGTCCCTGAGGCCGTTGGCTCCCCAGAGAAAGGCGAGTGCATATCCGGCGGTGAAACCAAGGCCCATGAAGGCCCGGGAAACCGCAGCGTAATCCAGACGTTTTACGGTCTTACGGGTAAGGTCCTTCTGGAGCAGCCCGAGCTTCTCCATAACCTTGGAAATGCCCTGAAGCGTGAGGATCAGCACCCTGTGCTGGAGGTTCTCCTGGACATGGCCCTGGATACGGCTGTCAAGGGAACGGATCTCACCTGTGAGGCGGCGCATCCTCTTGAAGAAGAGCATGCTTCCAACCACGGCCACAGGCATGATGAGCACAAGTATCCACGCCATCCCGGGCTGCAGGACGAACAGATAGACCGCTGCCGCGATCAGCTGGATGAGGGTGACGATCACGGCGGGAAGGGTAACGCAGACAAAATCGGTCACTACGCTTATGTCCTGCTCCAGACGGTTGACGGTATCGGCACTGTGGAAACGCTCCATTCCCGACCAGACGGACTGCATTACATGTGCAAATGTCTTGATACGTATATCGTTGCGGGCTACTACTACCGCGTAACCTTCCCACCAGCCCGAAAGCACGCGGAAAAGGGTCCTCCCGACAGTTATCACGAGGAAGACCACAACCGCAGCGGCGAACGCCCCTGCCTTGGAGCCGACGGCTATGTCGACGGCATTCTTGCTCGCCCATACGAAGGCGAGTGAGGTCGCCACCTCGGCTATTCCCAGAATGCATGAAACCGCGACCTTCCCCGCCACGGGAGGCAATCTCCTGGCGAGGGCCCCGAAACACTCCCTGAAAGGTCTCATCCTACTTTTCAACTACTCCTGCGTCAATCCATTTCTGAGCTATGACACCGGAGTCCCTCAGGGCGGTCTCAGCATCAATTCCGTACTCTTCCACCAGCGCATCGGCGAGATCCTGGACGCTGAATTCGCGTCCTTCCACCTTCTGCCAGAGGAAGGCTGCGCTCTCGTTCAGGGAGACAAGTTTGTTGAAATTGATCTGGGCCATACCTTCGGCCGTCACGATATGCTGGCCCAGCAAAGTCCTGAGCCGGAAACCATCCTTTATCTTCATAGTGCTATCCTTCTATAAAATCCCAAAAATATCCTTCTTGCGAGCACAGGCAGGCGGTTCCAAATCCTTGGAAGCCGTTTGCTGCGCTCCGATATGCAATCCCTGGCCCTCCCGGAAGGGAGTACGACCTGCAGGGCAGTCCCTGCGACGTTTTCCTTGAGGCAGCGTTCGTCTCCGCGAAGGTTCCCGTCGCCGTGCAGGCGGATCTCGTCCCCATCCACCGAAGCCACCCGGTGCAGGACGTAATGCCCCTCACTCAGACGGGCCAGGACTATGTCCCCGGGGGCGACGGAGTCCCTTTTTTCGAGATTCACACTGTCGCGCTCCCCCCTTATGAACGGGAGCATGCTGTTCCCCTTCGTCATTATGACCACCTGATGGCCTTCCGAGAGGAGCCTTTCGACCTCTCCCAGCATCACGGCATTGGGAAGCACTATCCTGTTCATAGGCCCTTCCCCGTTACCGCTTTATGACACACCCTGGCCGCTTCCTCGTCCGGACGGCAGTCCAGAATGTAGCACGGCACCCCTCCGACTACCTTCTCGAGAGTTGCGTGAAGTCCGTCAGCCATGGTCCTGTCGGCCTTGAAGCCGGAACTGGAGGAGTAGAGTTCAGCATACGATTCCAGCACCCCCTGACGGGATATTTCATTACGCGGACTCTGTCTGATCCTCACGAACGCCCCTACCGGGTAGGACTCGTTGCGGTAACAGGGAGTCTTGCCGCTCCACGGGGAGCCGTACGCACGTATCACCCCATCGGCATCCACCCGAACCACAGGATTGTCGTCGTTCACCAGGTGCGTCCCTTCTATATACTTGAGCCACAAGCTGCTGTGGGTACTTTTGCCGGTGCCGCTCTTACCCAGGAAAAGGTAAGCCTTTCCCTCATACGCCACCACGGAGGCATGCATCTCGAGGGTCCCGAGGCAGGCCGTCCTGAAAGCAAACATAAGCATCAGGGCGTTATTGATGCCGAAAAGGGCGTCTTTCCCGGACGGGAGAACTACGCTGCCGCTGGTGAAATCTTCCGAAGCGAGCATACGGGCGCAGACCGGGCGGGAAGCGGTGACCGACATCTCGGCGTACCACTGCCGTCCGCAGCGGAAGAGCTTTATCTTGGGCTCTCCGGGCTCGGTTTCCACATCATAGACAGGCTCGCTCTGAGGTTCCCCGAGAGAATCGACCTGGGTCAGGGTGAAGATGGGGTCGGCGCTATCCTCCGTCTCGAAGGGGGCATATTGCTGAAGGCTCTCCCCCACCGGACTGCCGTCAGGCAACCCGAGTGCGAACAAGTGTCCTGCAACTCTGTAGAATTTCTTCATCTCTTGCGCTCGTAGGACAAATATAACAACAAAAATGATTATATTTGCCCAATAAGGAAACAAATGATGAATATACTGGAATACAACACAGAGAGGGAGAAGCTCGGGATGCCCGAATACGGGCGCAACGTCCTGGTGATGGTAGAGCAGATGAAGATGATTCCCGACAAGGCGAAGCGCAGCGAACAGGCCCGGGCAATCGTGAAGACCATGGAGATGCTCAATCCCCAGGTCCACCAGCAGGAGGATTTCGAGCACAAGCTCTGGGACCACCTCTATATGATCGCCGGCTTCGACCTCGATATCGATTCCCCGTATCCCTGCCCGGTGGCGGAGTCGTTCACTACACGTCCCGTCCCCCTTCCCATGAAGGGAACCAAGATACGCGCCACCCATTACGGCCGCAACATAGAAAGGATAATCGACCTGCTCTGCGCCGAACCCGACTCCGAGGAAAAGACCGCCATGATCAGGTCCCTGGCCATCTACATGCGCCAGCAGTACCTCATCTGGA
>JAEEGL016107977.1_pt1 | contig 10185 bp, 6 predicted proteins | sample 9134231 | NCBI WGS metagenome assembly JAEEGL01 (sample SAMN16246548, study PRJNA631951) | gut metagenome | biome: gut microbiome; feature: rumen; material: fiber-attached | host: Bos | place: Iran: Karaj | collected 2018-10
AGTTCGGTGGCGACACCGACAACTGGATGTGGCCCCGTCACACCGGCGACTTCTCGATTTTCCGCGTCTATGCGGGCAAGGACGGTCAACCTGCTGCTTACAGCAAGGACAATGTGCCGTTGACTCCCAAGCACCACCTGCCCATCAGCCTCGATGGCGTGCAGAAGGATGACTTCACCATGATTTGGGGCTTCCCCGGCAGCACCGAGCGTTACATGTCGAGCTACGGCATTGATTATAATGTCGATACTTATTATCCTGCCATCATCGATATCTTCGGCAAGCAACTTGAAGTGATGGAAGAATACATGAAGGCCGACGAACATATCAACCTGATGTATGCCGACACTCATGCTGGCTATGCAAATATGTGGAAAAACTACATCGGCCAATGCAAGATGCTCCGCAAGAACAAGGTCAGCGAGGCCAAGGTGGAACTTGAAAAGGACTTTACCAACTGGGTAAACAAGAACAACAAGACCGAATACAAGCAAGCTCTCCCGAATTTGAAGGAAGCCTTCAAGAATTTGAATGAAGTGACTAAGTACTTTCTTTATCCAGCCGTGATTGCCAATGTCGGCATTGGTGGTATTGCTGGTCAGTTTGCCTCTTATTACGATGCTTACCAAGAAAAAGACAAGGATGGAATGGAATTGGCCCTGACACTATTCCAGCAGATGAATGTTGACGAACTTTTTGCCGAAACTGATCCACAAGTGGAAAAGAAGACCTTTGCCGAGATGCTGAAAACCTACAAGAATGCCTTCAAGGCGGATGAATTGCCAGAGTTTTATTCGATTATCGACAAAAAGTTCAAGGGCGACATCGATGCTTTCGCCGAATATGTTTACATGAACTCCATTTTCGCTACACCCGAGAGCATTAAGGCCTTCTTGGCCAAACCTAACCCCAAGAAAATTGGCAAAGACTATGCCTACATTTGCAATCAACAAATGACGGAGTTGGCCATGAAATACAGAATGGAAGTTGCTATGGCTCAAACAGCCGCTAATGAAAACGACCATGTCTTCGTGAAGGGTCTGCGCGAATACTATGCCGCAACCCAGCCCGAGAAGAGCCTCTATCCCGATGCCAACTCAACGATGCGTATGAGCTATGGTTCCGTCCAAGACTACATGCCCGCCGATGCCGTGCATTACGACTACATCTGCACCGCCAACGGCATCCTTGAGAAGTACGTCCCTGGCGACTACGAGTTTGACGCCCCCAAGCGCCTCATCGACCTCATCGAGAAGAAAGACTTCGGCGTCTATGCTGACGACAACGGCGAACTCGTCGTGTGCTTCCTGTCGACCAACGACATCACTGGAGGTAACTCTGGCAGCCCCATCATGAACGGCAAGGGCGAACTCATCGGTCTGGCCTTCGACGGCAACTGGGAAGCCATGAGCGGTGATGTCAACTTCGAGCCCAAACTGCAGCGCACCATCAACGTGGACATCCGTTACGTGTTGTTCATCATTGACAAGTACGCCGGTGCCACCAACCTCATTGACGAGCTTGACATCCGCAAGAGCGAACCCAAACCGATTCGCGTGGAGGAAGAAAAGATTTAATTCCCGGTTTTAACCAAAACAAAAATGGCCACTGATTTTTTCGGTGGCCATTTTTGTTTGTATAAGTCTACGTGTAATTACTTGAACAAGTCGCCCACATTGGGTGCTTCTTGGGCAGCCTCTGAAGCCTCAAAGTACGGCATCTTGTCGAAGCCGAATGCGTTGGCGATGATGTTGTTGGGGAAGCGACGCAAGTATGTGTTGTAGGTTTTGGCCGTTTCGTTGAATTGTCTACGGGCGTTGGCGATGGTATTCTCGCAGCTTTCCAACTTGCTTTGCAGGTCGAGGTAGTTTTGGTTGGCTTTCAGGTCGGGATATTGTTCCACTGTAACCAATAGTCTCGACAAGGCACCCGACATTTCGTCTTGCGCAGCTTGGAAAGCCTTCAGGTTCTCTTCGGTGAGGTTGTTGGCGTCGAGTGTGACTGAAGTGGCTTTGGCACGGGCCTCAACGACAGCAGTCAACGTACCCGCCTCATATTCGGCATAGTTTTTCACCGTGGCTACGAGGTTAGGAATGAGGTCGGCACGTTGTTGATAAGCGGTCTGCACATTACCCACAGCCTGTTCTACAGTCTCTTGCTTGCTGACCAATCCGTTGTAAATGCCCATGCCCCAAAGCACGACCAACACAACGATGGCGATGATGAGAATTAGTCCTTTTTTCATGATTTTGTTGATTTTATGTGTTAAACTTTCTTACTTGTTCAATCCGCCTGCAAAAGTATTGAAATTTTTTCGTAATTTTGCCGTTTGCTTTAATAGATTTAATTGATTTTGACAAATGACTGACAATCAGAATATAAACGATGACTTGATGCAAGACCGGCAGGTGCTTAACCGAGGCGGGAAGCTGTCGGGAGAGTACAATCCTGGCCAAAAGGTACTATGTTGCAGCCGCTGCAAGCTCAACGACTTTGACTGGCAGAAGGACTATGAGAACCAAGGAATTGAGGGTAAAGTCTGCCTCGCCGAAGTGCGCTTCAAGAACGACCGCAAGGATTTTTTCATCTGTCCTGAAGACCTTGATTTGGAGGTTGGCGAAATGGTGGCTGTTGAAGCCGCCATTGGGCACGACATAGGCATCGTCACCCTGCTTGGCGATATTGTGGAGCACCAAATGAAACGTAAGCACTACCGTACGCCACGCGAGGAAATGAGAAAGATTTATCGTCGCGCCAAGATTAACGATGTGGAAAAGTGGCTGGCTGCCATCAAGTTGGAAGACAGTACATTGGCTCGTACACGCACCATCGCCGACAGTCTCGGACTTGAGATGAAACTCAACGACGTGGAGTATCAGGGCGACAAGACCAAGGCCATTTTCTACTACACCGCCGACGGGCGCGTCGACTTCCGCGAGCTGATTAAGAAATTGGCCGAGGAGTTTCATGTGCGCGTTGAGATGCGGCAAATCGGTGTCCGGCAGGAGTCGGCCAAATTGGGTGGTCTCGGCTCGTGTGGTCGTGAATTGTGCTGCGCCTCATGGATTTGTAATTTCCAGTCGGTGACGACCAACGTGGCGCGTGTGCAGCAGCTGTCGCCTAACCCGCAAAAATTGGCTGGCATGTGTGGCAAGTTGAAATGCTGCCTCAACTACGAATATGACGCATACGTCGAGGCATTGAAGGACTTCCCTGACAGCAGTATCATGCTGCGTTTCAAGGCTGGCGATGCCGTACACCAGAAAAACGATGTCTTCAAGGGCATCATGTGGTATTCCTACAAGACCGACCGTGGCAACATCATGGCTCTGCCCATCGAAAAGGTCAATGAAATCATTGCATTGAACAAGAAAGGTCAAAAGCCCGAAAAACTTGAGGATTACGCCATCACGAAGGAAACACATACCAACACCAACGAAGGCTACGGCGAAGCTGACCTCAAAAAGATGAGTGACTGATGAAAATGATTTGTTTTTTTGACACGAGACTGCGAGACGCGAGACACGAGGCGACTGATTTCAAGTCCCGTGTCCCGAAGTCCCGTGTCCCGCGTCTTCCTTTGTTGCTTTTTGCTATGGCTTTGGTTTCGTGTTCCAGCAGCTCCTTCAACAAGCGCATAGTCATTCCCGAGGCGGAGTGGCCCATGGAGAACCGCGTCTGTTTCGATGTCCCAATCGACGATACCATCAACGGCTATGTATTTGGCATGGAGTTGCGCCACTTGGAGAACTATCGATACAGCAACCTTTTCGTATTCCTTCACACCACGTTCCCCAATGGCAACATCACTCGTGACACCATTGAATGTACCCTTGCCACGCCCGAAGGCCGTTGGATTGGCAAAAGTAGCGGCAGCATGAGAGACCTCCGTATCCCGCTCAACCCGAACTTACAATTTCCTCTTACTGGCACCTATCATTTCGAAATCGAGCAAGCCATGCGCGAACCCGTGCTGAAAGGCATCTCCGATATTGGAATATTCGTTGAAAAAATGTAAAATGAAGATTTATAAAGATTTATATAAAGACACGAGACTGCGAGACTCGAGACGCGAGACATTTACGAAAAAGTCCCGTGTCCCGAAGTCCCATGTCCCGTGTCAAATTCAAATTATATGAACAAGAAACAAAAGAAACAGAAGAATAAGCAACAAGGTGATTCGAAAGCCATTAGGAACCTGTGGATTATCTTCGGAGGGCTACTGGTTTTGGTCGTGTTGTTCTTCGTTTGCGTGGCCACTGGACTTTTCGGGACAATGCCCACATTTGAAGAATTGGAGAACCCCAAGACCAACTTGGCCACCGAAATCTTCTCCGCCGATGGTAAAATTCTAGGCACTTACTACATTGAAAACCGCAGCAACGTACGCTACGCCGAGTTGTCACATTACATGCCTGAAGCCTTGATAAGTATTGAGGATGAGCGCTTTACAGAACACTCTGGTATAGACGAAAGGGCTTTGTTCCGCGTAGCTTTCGGCGTGTTGACGGGTCGCAAAAAAGGCGGCGGCTCCACTATTACACAACAGTTGGCCAAAAACCTGTTTCCGCGTGGCGAGAACTTGAGTACCCCGAAATTGGTGTTGCGCAAGTTCCAGGAATGGATTACGGCCACCAAGCTGGAGCACAATTATTCCAAGGAGGAAATCGTGGCGATGTACCTCAATACCGTCGCTTTCGGCCATAACGCCTTCGGCATTCGATCGGCGGCCAAGACCTTTTTCGACAAGTCGCCCAAAGACCTGAACATCGAGGAATGTGCATTGATGGCTGGCGTAGTGAATGCTCCGACGCGATACAGCCCTATCCGTAACCCAGAACGATCGCTGGGTCGCCGTAACCTTGTGCTTCAGAAAATGGCCGAAAATGGTTACATCACCCAAGCCGAGTGTGATTCTATCTCATTGATTCCCATTGATATGACACATTTCGGCGTAATGGACCACAATAGCGGTCAGGCCACTTATTTTCGTGAATTCCTTCGTGGAGAATTGACTGAATGGGCCAAAAATACCACCCGCGCCGACGGCAAGCCTTACAACATTTACCGTGATGGACTGCGGATTTATACCACCATCGACTCACGGATGCAGCGTTACGCCGAGGAAGCCGTTCGCGAGTTTATGGGCGGCGAACTGCAACCCATGTTTTATAAGCATTGGAAGGGCCAGAAAAATGCCCCGTTCAGCAACGTGACCGCTGATGAGATCGACCATATCATGGAAGCTTCGATGAAACGTACCGACCGTTATCGCGTTCTGAAAAGCGAGGGCATGAGCATGGACAGCATCAAGGCAGAATTCAATAAGCCTGTCCGCATGACCATTTTCTCATGGGATGGCCCCATTGACACGGTAATGACCCCGATGGACTCCATTCGTTACTACAAGTGGTTCCTTCAAGCCAGTCTCATTTCCATCGAGTCGCACACGGGTCATGTGAAGGCCTACGTCGGTGGCTTGGACTATCGTTTCTTCAAGTATGACCATGTCACGCAGGCACGTCGGCAAGTGGGTTCCACCTTCAAGCCATTCCTTTACTCGCTAGCCATGCAGGAGGGCGAGTACACTCCCTGCACGAGAATTCCGAATATCCAGTATAACATTCAATTGGCAGATGGAAAGTTTTGGTCGCCAGGTAACTCGGGCGGTCGCGTGGGAGAGGAAATTACCTTGAAATATGCTCTAGCCCAGTCGAACAACTGGATTTCGGCCTACTTGATGAACCAATTTGGCCCTAATGCTGTCATTGCTCAAGCCCGTCGCATGGGTGTCGAGTCACCGATAGATGCCGTTCCGGCTATCTGCTTGGGCGTTTGTGACTTAAAACTGATAGAGATGGTTGGTGCAATGAGTACTTTCGCTAACCAAGGTGTCTATATTAAGCCCATGTTCATCACCCGTATTGAGGACAAGAACGGCAACGTCGTCCAACGCTTTAGTCCTGAGGAATCGGAGGCCATGAGCGAGTTGACGGCATATAAGATGGTGGAGTTGATGAAGGGTGTCGTGCAAAGCGGAACGGGTATTCGACTGCGGTCGTATTATGGCTTCAAAAACCCCATTGCAGGTAAGACCGGCACCACACAGAAGCAGAGCGACGGTTACTTTATGGGTATTACCCCCGATTTGACCACGGGCGTTTGGGTGGGTGCAGAAGACCGTAGCGTCCATTTCCGCTCGACCAAGCTCGGCCAAGGCTCGCACACAGCACTGCCCATTTGGGCTGGGTATATGAAAAAAGTGTACGCCGACAAGAGTCTCAATATCAGCCAAGGCGACTTCCCGAAACCCAACATCCCAGGCCTCGATCTCAATTTCGACTGTAACCGATACGATGATGTCGAGGGTGTGGAGTATATCGATGAATTTTAGACGCGAGACTTCGAGACACGGGACACGAGTCTTTTGATGAGTCTTCGTCCCGAGTCCCGCAGTCCCGAGTCCCGTGTCAAAACATAAAACTATGACTTCCAATTTTGTAGATTACGTCAAGATATTCTGTCGCTCGGGTAAGGGCGGCGCAGGTTCGTTGCACTTTCGCAGAGAGAAATACATCCCCAAAGGTGGCCCCGATGGCGGCGACGGCGGGCGTGGCGGTAACGTTATCATGCGCGGCAATGCCCAATTGTGGACGCTGCTTCATCTGCGCTACACAAAACATCTCTTTGCAGGCGACGGCGTTCCTGGAGGCAAAAACCAATTGACAGGCGCGGCAGGAGCTGATATTTACATTGATGTTCCGCTGGGCACAGTCGCCTTCCATGCTGAAGACCATGCCCAAATCGCCGAAATCACCGAGGACGGACAAGAAATCGTGCTGCTCAAAGGCGGTCGCGGCGGCAAGGGTAATGCCTTCTTCAAATCGGCTACCTTGCAAGCGCCCAAGTTTGCCCAACCTGGCGAGCCTTCGCAAGAAGACTGGATTACCTTGGAACTCAAGCTTTTGGCCGATGTCGGCCTAGTTGGCTTCCCCAATGCGGGCAAGTCGACATTGCTGTCGGTCGTTTCAGCAGCCAAACCTGAAATCGCCGACTATCCTTTCACGACCTTGGTGCCCAATCTCGGCATTGTCAGTTACCGCGACCATCGCAGCTTTGTCATGGCCGACATTCCTGGCATCATCGAAGGTGCGGCTGAAGGTAAAGGATTGGGAATTAGATTTTTAAGACATATTGAGCGCAATTCCACCTTGCTTTTTATGGTGCCTGCCAACACCGACGACGTAAAGAAAGAGTACGACATCCTGCTCAACGAATTGAAGCAATACAACCCCGAACTGTTGGACAAAGACCGCATCCTCGCCATCACTAAATGCGACCTTGTGGACAATGACCGCATCAAGGAAATCAAGAAACATCTTCCGAAGAAAGTACCGCATGTGTTCATCAGCTCCGTTGCTAACCAAGGCATTAACGAGTTGAAAGACCTGATTTGGCTGACGTTGAACAAAGGGGACGTTGAGGAGGAATGGTAATTAATCCTTCCCGTCGTCAATCGTCCGCGCAATCTTCTCGATGTTCAGGCTGCGCGCCGAAGCGTCGATAATTTCCTTATAAATACCACCTTTCTTGTAGATCTCGTCTGGGTCGCCCGATTCTTCCACATGACCTGTCTTGAGCGCGTAAACCATATCGCTGTCGATGATTTGCGAGATGCTGTGCGAGATGATGATGACGGTGCGGTCTTTCTTGATGGCGTCGAGGCTGTTCTTGATTTGCTCGGTGGCGATGGCGTCGAGGCTGGCGGTTGGTTCGTCGAGGAAAATGATGGGCGGGTTCTTGAGGAACATGCGCGCGATGGCGATGCGTTGCTGCTGGCCTCCTGAAAGGTCGGAGGCCTTATTCTCGAATTGCTTCGGCAACTGCATGATTTGGTCGTAGATATACGACTTCTTGGCAGCTTCAATGACTTCCTCGTGTGTCGCATTGGGATTGCCGTAAAGGATGTTCTCTTCGATGGTGCCGTCAAAAATGTGGTTCTTTTGCAGCACGAGACCGATGTTTTCACGAAGGAATTTGGTGTCGTATTCGCGCAAGTCCACGCCGTCAAGGGTGATGATGCCCATTTGCGGCTCGTAGAACTTGTCCAACAAGTTGACAATGGTACTCTTGCCTGCACCCGAAAGTCCCACCAAAGCCGTAATCTTGTTCGGTTCGATGGTCATGTTCACATCGAAAAGGGCTTGGTTGCCATTGGGATAGGTGAAGTTCACGTTCTTGAGCTCAAACAGGCCGCGAATCTTTTCGGGCTTGTAATTGCCCGAAGGCTCGACTTCCTCTTCTGCGTCAAGGATGCCGAAGAAGCCTTCGGCGTAAATCAGCGCGTCGTTCACGTCGTCGAATATGCGTTGCAGTTGTGTGATGGGTGCGATGACGTTGCTGAACAACATGACGTGGTACATGATCTTACCGATGGTCATGCCAGGATAGCCTATTAAAACAAGGTATGCAGTCAGGATGATGACCAGTACCGTTCCGACCTGCTTCACAAAGCTCTTCACGCCGTTGTAGTAAAACGCCACCTTGCGCGTTTTCATCTGGTTTTCAGTCACTTGATTCTGAATGTCAAGCTGTTTCTGACCTTCAATCTGCTCTCGGTTGAAGCTCTTGATGACATTGATGGAGTCGATGATGTTTTTGATGCCTTGGCTTTTGGTCTCAAGGTGGGAACGCATCTCGCGACGCCAGCCTTTTAGCCGACGGGCTTGACGGACGGTAATCCAAAAATAGATAGGCACGATGCCCAAAGCCACTAGTCCGACATAAACATTGGCGGCGAACATCAGTATCAAGGCCAAGAGTGCGCTCGTGAACAGTGGCAGCAGGTCAATGAAGAAGTTCTGTACTGTGCGCGAGAGGCTACTTACACCTTGGTCGATACGGGCTTGGAGCTTGCCCGTGGCGTTGTCGCTGGTGTTGAAGAAGGCCATCTTGAAGGTTAGCACTTTCTCGATGACGCTTTGGGCGAGGTCGCGGCTGACAAAGATGCGCATTCGCTCACCGTAGTAGTTTTGCGCGTAGGTGATGCCTGCCGAGAGGATTTCCTTGCCGAGCAGCACCGTCGAGATGAGGATGACGATATGCGCGGCTGCCGGACCCCAGTTTTCACCCGCAGTGACGAGTCCGTTCACTTGGTCTACAGTCCAGTCGAGCACGATAGCGTTGACCTGGGCCATCAAAGAGCCAATTAAGGTAAGTATTAATGTGATGAAAACCAGCCATTTGTAAGGTTTGACAAACGGGCTGACGTTTTTGAAGAGTTGGAAGAGGTTCATAGGGTGCAAATATTTTGTGCAAAAATACAAAAATGTGGAGACGGAGTGCACTCCATCTCCACAAAACAATGCATTCAAGATGATTACAAATTACATCGTTTTCGCCCATGTGTCCTTCAACGCCACGGTGCGATTGAAGACCAGATGATTCGCGGTGCTGTCCTTGTCGACGGTAAAGTAACCGATGCGCTGGAACTGGAAGTGGTCGAGTGGCTTGACGTCGGCCAAGAATTCTTCCACATAGCACACGGGGCGGATTTCCAGTGAGTTGGGGTTCATCATCTCCTTCATGGCCTCCAGCGGGGTCTTGCCTTCATTTTGCAGGCGAGCCAGTTCATCACGGGGGTTCTCCACCTTCCAGAGGCGGTCGTACATGCGCACCTCGGCTTGTATGCAACGCTCGCAACTCACCCAGTGGATGGTGCCTTTCACCTTGCGGTTGGCACCCGGCAGACCGCTTTTCGTGTCGGGGTCGTACTCGGCATAGACTTCGACGACCTCGCCGTTCTCGTCCTTCTTGCAGCCCGTGCATTTCACGATGTAGGCATTCTTCAGGCGCACCTCGTTGCCTGGTGTCATGCGGAAGTATTTCTTTGGCGCGTCTTCCATAAAGTCCTCTTTCTCAATCCATAGTTCGCGGCTGAAGGCAATCTTGTGGCTGCCCGAAGTCTCGTCTTCCGGGTTGTTGATGGCATCCATTTCCTCGATTTGCCCTTCAGGATAGTTGGTGATAACGAGCTTCACCGGGTTGACCACAGCAGCCACGCGAGTAGCGGTGGCGTTGAGGTCCTCACGGATGGCGCTCTCCATCAAGGCAAAGTCGTTCAAGGCATCGTAGGTGGTGTAGCCAATCTTGTCGATGAACTTGTGGATGCCGCTCGGCGTGTAG
>JAEEGL016430051.1_pt1 | contig 10185 bp, 4 predicted proteins | sample 9134231 | NCBI WGS metagenome assembly JAEEGL01 (sample SAMN16246548, study PRJNA631951) | gut metagenome | biome: gut microbiome; feature: rumen; material: fiber-attached | host: Bos | place: Iran: Karaj | collected 2018-10
AAATCTTTATTATTTTGATATAATATAATATTAAAAAATTTTTGAATAACATAATTACCAAATTGATGATCAATTATATCAACTAAATTAGATTCTATATTATGATAAAATTTATTTATAAAATCAGGATCATTTTTTTTTTCTTCTAATTTTTCTTGAACTTGTCTACAACGAGTTTGATCAGTTAAATAAGAATTTAAATTATCTAACATAATTTGATCTTCATTATTAAAATAATTAGGGACAGGAATACTAAAAGAATTTCTTTTTTTTTGATTTAAAGGTTGATTATTTTGAATAGGTATAGTAGAAATATTTCTAACATTATTAAAAGCATTAAATGTATTAATATTTGTATTAACCATAAAAGGATTATTCATATTTTGAAAATTTGTTTGTTGTTGATTAGGAAAATTCATAAAATTAAAATTAGGATAATATTGAAAAGATTTCCTTCTAAAATTATTAATATTATTTTTAGTATTATTATTATTATTTAAATTAATATTATTAATATTAGAAGGAGGATAAAATTGCTGAATTTGAGGTTGAATATTATTATTATTTGGACAAGACATATTCATTTTTAATTCTTTAAATTTATAAAGAAAATCATTTAATGAACTTGTATCAGATAATCTTTTATTTTTTTGTGGATTAATTGGAATTGGAATATCTTCTTCATCATTTTGATCACTTGAAGATGATGAAGAAACGGAATTTGAATTTGAAATTTTTCTAGAATGATTTGCATCACTTTGAACTATTGAACTTGGATTTGTATTAGAAAAAAAAGAAGAATATTTATCAAATTCTTGAAATGCAAATATTGAATTACTTTTAATATCCATTTTACTTTGATTTTGACCTGACATTGGTCTTTTTATTTCTGAAGGTTTTTCTTTTTGTAATTGGAAATTTTCTTGTAATGTTGCAAAGGAATTATTATGACTTTTATAATTTGATGATGATGAATCCATATTTTTAGAGTTTTAATTATATCTAAATTATGTTTTTTTTATATTAATTTTGTTTATTCATTGTTTTCTATTGAAATAAAAATTGTTATAAATTGTTTATTTTTTTTTTATTGCTTTATATTTACAAATTTTATTTTATTAGTAATTATATTGAATTTTTTATTTCTAAAACTAATAAATGAAACATTTATTTTTTATTATTATTATTTCTTTATATAAGACATTTTTATTTGAAACAATATTGGATGAAAATAAAATATTAGATTATAGAAAAGGCATTAATTTATGTGATTTAATAATAACAACAGATAATTATACTATTCTTTCAAATTGTTTAATTTCTGAATCATGGAGAGATAATTCAGATGTAATGTCATCACAAATATTTGAGAAAACATATGAAAAATCAATAACAAAAAGAAGAATTTTTAATATTGAATATAAAGATAATTCACAAGAAACAAAAACTCCAATATTAATTAATAAAATTGAAATTAAGTCTATTAATGGGAATAAATATTTGGTACCTGAATTACTTTCTATTGATTTTCCTTATTTACTTGAACAAGGAGATAGTTTTGATATTATTATTGAATATAATTGTATTAAAAGATGGGATGATATTAAAATTTTTTTAGATATTACTGGGGAAGAAAAAAATATAAAATCCTATTTTTTATATAAAAAAATTTGTGAAACTAATTATAAAAATAAACCAAATTTTACTTATTTTTTTTTATGCCTTTCTTTTCTTATTATTGTATTATTATCAAGACATGATTTTTTAATTCAAAGAATAAATTTTGTTGAAATTAACATTCAAGAAATTATTCAAGCGGAAAATACTGAAAATATTTTAATGACTACTTCAATAATATTAGTTATAATTTTATTTTTTATAATTATCGGTTATATTAAAATTATTTCTTTTGTATTTTCTTCACTTATGAGTATTATTACTGTCGAGTCTTTTCTAAAATCTCTTTTTAAAATATTTGTTCCAAATTTAACAAATAGATTAGAAAAACAAACTTGTGATATTAAAATATTAAAATTATATAATTCAAATATAATTACATATACCATTAGTATATTAATATATATTTTTTGGTTTATTTCTGAGAATGATAAATTTTATATACAAATGATAGTAAATAATTTTATTGTATTTATAATAATTTATTTTAGTATACATAAAATAAATTGGCAAACTTTTTATTTAGTAATCTTAATATTTGTAATTATATTTATATATCAAATAACTTTTATATTGTATTTAGAAGGAATTCCAATACCAAATAAAAGCTCAGTATATAATATTACAACAAAATTAACTTTTAATATTCCTATTAGATTTATTTTACCGGATTTTATAAAATCACCATATGACGAAATATATTTTTTTACAATAGTGGATTGCATAATGTGTGGATATATTTTAAGATATTGTGAAAATTCAGAAAAAAAAAAAAAAATATTCAAAATATTATTTTAAAATTGCTAAATATGCTTTATATTTAGGAATACTCATGAATTTATTTTTATTTTATGTTTTAAGATTTGCCCCTCCTATGCATTTGATTCCTTCATTATTAGCAATTATATCAGTTATTATTTATTCAATTATTAAAAAAGAAACTTGGAAATTTATGGATTTAGAAGTACAAAATGATAAACAATTTATTATTTTTGAACAAGATAATGAAGAGGATAATTCTTTTGTCTCTTATATAAATACTAGTTATCTTAGCGAAGAAAATTCAAGTATAAAAGATTATAAAAATTCACCTGAAAATATGATTCAAGATAAAATTAATGAAAAAGTGTTAAAATAATATGGCTCCAATAATATTTATATATGTTTTTTTTATTTATATTTAAAATATTAATTTTTTAATATTTAATTTTAATTAATTCTTTAAATTCAAAAAATTTAATTAATTATTTTTAAAAAAAGAAATGAGTTTATTTTATTTTTCACAAATTATCATTTCTTAAATTTATATTATTATAAAGTTTTATATAATAAAAAATAAAGTTTTATATAATAAAAAATAATAAAAGAATTTATCAAAACAAAACAATTAATAAATATATAAATTATTATAATAAATTATTAAATATTTTTTTGAAGAAAAAATGGAAATTCTTTCTTTTAAACCTAAATTAGGTGTAACACCTATAACATTAATCCAAAAAATAGTAGAATGGATAGGAAGTATATTATCAATGATATATTTTTCTACTCTTTTAATTCAAATAATACAGATGTATAGAGGAAAGTTAAAAACAGAATATCTTCCGATAACTCTTTTATTAACAATATTATTTAATTGTACTTTTTGGCTTTTACATGGAATAACATCTTCAATTACTGATAAAAAAATATGGTGGTCACTTTTAATATGTAATGGATATGGTTTAATTATTAATGTTGCATTATTATTTTTATTCCTATATCTTTATTTAGATAAAAATATTAAAAAATTTTTTGGATATGGATTATTTGTTATTAATTTATTAGGTGAAGTTTGTTATATAATTGAGATATGGGTTCTTAAAAAAGGAGAAAAAAATGATGAATATAATGATTTAATTGGAATAGTTGCGACAATAGTTAATGTTTGTATGTATTTAAGTCCAGGTGTAAATATTATTAAATTATTTCAAACTGGAAAATATGAATTTTTACCAATTATAACTAATATTGTTGGATTTATTACAACTCTTGTTTGGTTAATTTATGGTATTTTAACATTTGATGATAAAAATAAATCTGCTAGATATACTTTATATAGTAATGGAGTAAGTACTATTATTATTTTAATTCAAATTATTTTTTGGATTTATTATTTTTTAAATTCTCATGAAAATAATTATGGTAATGATAATAATGATAGATATATTGAAAACAAATAAATTTTATATTCCAAATATTATTTAATATATATAAACAATAATTTTTTAATTTAAAAATTTTATATCATGATTAAATTTAAATATTTAATATAATAACTAATACTATTTTTAAATATGAATATATTTAAATTAATTAATAATTGGTTTTTCCAAGTAAATTTTCTTGTGCTTCAGGAATTGAAGTTCCACTAATAGTAACAGATAATTGATTAATCCTTTCTTTAAGTGCATCTCTTTCTCCAATCATTGTTTTAAATTTATAAATAGCACCAATAGTAAGAGCAATAGCAATAATAATAATAATAATAACAACTATAACAGGAATTCCTTCTGATTTTCTACCCCCTTCTCCTCCTTTAATAGGATATTTTATTGATTCATATCCAAAGAATTCTTTTGATAAATCATCAATTGCAAAAACATAAATTAATGCATTATCAGGTATATTATTAAATACTTGATTTATTTCTGTATTATTAGATTGTATTGATTTAGAAAGAAAAGGTTTTTTTAATAAAATTGCATTTGTTGACATTTTATGTGTTTTTGCTAAATTTTGATTTTTATCTAAATCATATATTTGGAAGAAATAAGTAAAATTATAATTTATATTTGAACTATAATGTTTAACTCCATTTATAGTTATTTTTATTTCTTTAGTTTTTTTATTTTTTACCTCAAGTATTATTTTTTCAGATGATAAACTATTTTTTCTTTTAGAATATGCTAATAGTCCTGATACATATTTGAATGAATAATCAAAATTATTATGTTCATTATCTTTACCAATAACTAAATAAATGTAATCATCTTCTGTTGTAATATTATAAACTTTTTTACCTATAGATTGAATAATTAATTTTTGTCTCAGTTTATTACCATTTTTATCAAAGAATTCAAATGCCTCTTCTTGATTAGATAAACATATCTCAATAATAAAATTCTTTCCTTCATTTTCAATATTTTTTTTTAATAAAAATCTACTAGATTGTTTCCCAGTAATTGTCCCTGATATATAAATATCTTGAGGAGAAGCTTCAAATGGATTTCTTGATGGATAAAGATATATATTTGCAGATAATTTACTTATTTTAATATTAGAATTAGATTTTATATAAGAAAAAATAAAATTTTTTTCATTTAAATTTGTCGAATCAATATATACTCTTCCAATTAAACGTTCATTATCAAAATAACCATTAATTTTTTTTAGGGTATTTAAAGGATAATTTTTATTTTCTTTTAATTTATTAATTGTTGTTTCATCAACTATATAAGTATTAATATCAATATCTGAAAATTCATTTTTTGATTTATCTGTAATTACAGAATTAATAATAAATTCAAATATATAATCTTCACTTTTATTATTAATTAAAGTATAAAAACCATAAGGTCCATTATGTTGGAAATAAAGTTTAGTATATTTCCCAATTGATAATTCATTAACACTAACTTCAAATTTTTTTATATAATACCAAATTCCAACAATTTGAGTATTATTAAAACAATTTAATTCTAAATTACCATTAGTTGATCTTGTATCAAATAAAATCATATTATTACTTGATAAACTATAATCTTCTCTTCTATTATTATCACCTATTACTGATACTATTCCTGTTCCTGCAATATTCATTAATGAAATCATATAATTGAATTCATCTGTATATTTTATTGTTGTTTTACCAAATTGTAAAGGAATTAATTGAAGGAATAATGGTACTGGTGATGTTTCATTTATATATGTGTTAAATGTTGCTGTAAATGATATTGTTTCTTTTAATGTTGATTTAACCCCAATTATTATTAAATTTGTTAAATTAAGTTTATTTTCAAATATAAGATAATTTTTATTAAATTGTTTTTCTGAATTTTTATTATTGTTTTTTTCATTTGGTAAATATTGTTGTAAACATTTTAAATCATTTTTACATTCATTATATGTTGATGATTTAATTATATTTGCATACATTGAAAGTTCTGTCATTCCTTCTGAATATGTGTATGCAACTAATTCACTTATTGTATCATATGAATTTATGGGAATTAAAAAGTAACAAAAACCATTATTTTGTTCTATTTTACATGTAGTTTCTTTATCGGAATCACTTTCAATTATATTTAACTTATTAATTCTAATTGGACGTACTCTAAAAACATATGGTGAATTTTTCCCATTTTCAAATTCCTCTGTTCCAATTGAAATAAGGAATTTTTTGTCTTTTAATACTTTATCAATTTTACAATTATTATTAATACTATTTTTTGTAATTTGAAGTATTTGATCTTTACCAGATGGAAGAATATTACATTTAGTATTAGTTTGAGTAGGAATCTCATCAGTATCGAATTTAATATATAAAGAAGCTGATAATGAATAAAATTCAATATCAATTCCTTCTAGTTCTTCAATTATATATAATGAATATACATCATAATATTTATCTTTCTTAATTGTTTTTGTAAGACTTCCAGAAATAAATTCATTTATATAAATTTTAACAATTGATTTACTTAAATCTTGAAAATTTTTATAAATATTTCTTGCGAATATATTAAAATCAAAGAAAAACAAATTATCATCTTCTCCATATTTTTCATTTGAAGAAACCCCTAAATATAATATACAATTTTCATAACAACCATTAAACTGTTCATTATTATAAGTTAATTTTTGATTTAATAAATCAAATTTAATAAGCCCATTATCATCTTTTTGAGGTAAAGTAAAATCAGAATTAGAATTAAATATTTTAGCAAGAATAGTACCAGTTCCTCTTTTCATATCTAATAAAATTTCTCCTTCTTCATTCGGATAAACTTCCATAGAAAAATATGATATTCTATTATTTGGAACTGCTTCCCTTCTTAAATAACCTTTTTTTAAAATTGAAGATGAAAGTCTTCCAGTATTAATCGAGAATGAAATTGGTACATTATCTTGACTAATTTTATTATCAATTAAATGAAAATTTAAATATACACTACATATAACTTTTCCTTTACAATAAGATAATATTGAATAGAATCCTATTTCTAATGTCATTGATTTGGATGTTTTATATGATTCTGATTGATCATCATTTACATGAAAACTTATTTCTATCAAAGCTTCTATTTCTAAGTTTATTTTTATTATAATTGAATTTCCTTGATGTACTGAGTATGGAAATACAAAATAGGCTTTTTTATTATTTTTTGATAATGTAAATGAAAAAGGGAAATTTTCTCTTATAAAATATGGAATTGTTTCCGTTGATTCTGAACTTCCTATATAAAAATAACATCTTTTTTGTCTATCTGTATTTTCAAATGACTTTAATTGTATTTTAAAATTTAATATACTATCAAAATAATATTCATCTTTAATTTGATATTCATAAATTCCAGTATAATTAATAGGGAAAAATTCTTTATTATTAAAATATGCATTTATTTCACAATTTAATGGAATAATATTTATATGAAATATTCCAAAATCGGAATTTTTTAAATTATGTTTAAACACAAAATTTTTTTCGCTTTTTTCTTTATCTAAATATTGTAATATAAGACCACTATCTTTTAAAGATACTTCATTCTTATCATCAATATATCTATATGAAATAAGATAATATGAATTTAACTTAGCTTTAACATTTGCTTCAATACTTCCTATATTTCCATTATGAGATAATATAAACTTTTTTGAATTACCATATCTAATTTTTTCAATTTTGGGAGTAGTACTTGAAAATTGAAAATTCACATCAGCATTACCAGAAATAACATCAAAATTAATTTCAATTTTATTATCTGAATGAGGGTATATTAAATATTTATCATCTTTATTTTCTGCAATATATTTAGCAAAATTTTGATTTTCTTCTATATAAATAGTTTTACTTTCATCACTAAATTCTAAAGAAAAAACACATTCAATATTACTTTCACATTTAACAATTGTTACATATTGTTCATGATCACCCATTGTATAATTATCATTAGGATCAAGATAAGTAACAAATGCACCAAATGCAAAAATTAAATTAGAAATAGTATTTTCTTCATAATTTTTTAATTCTTTATCATATTGACAATTAGGGAATTTGTTACATTTACCAATTTTTGCAGAAATCATTCCTTCTTTAACAACAATAGTTAAATATGTCTGTAAATCACTTTTTTTTGCATGACGATAAAATCTTTGTCCATATTTTGATAATTTATCATAATATATATTTCCTTGATATAATGGTTCAATTACAGAATAAATTGCATTTGTAGGATTTTGTTCTATAATTTGAAAATAAAATGCTTGTTTTTCTGTTGGTACATTTTTTTCTTCTCCATTTCTCCCTATTTTCTTTGTTTCTGGTAATGAACGGAAACAAATATAATCATAATTTTTTAATTCTCCTTCTTTAAAAATTTGATAATGACTTGAGAGATAATCAAATTTTATTTTATAATTAAGAAAATTCATTTCTAATGCATGTGTATTAACTACTCTTAATTGATATTGTCTATCTTCTTTTACATTTTCTATTAGAACACATTCTTCTTTCTCAATAATTTTAGTTTCTCTTGCTTTAAGAGAATAAAATGCAGGTTCCCCAATTCTATATATGGGATCATCAATTTTTCTCGATGTAAATCTCATAAAAGTATTTTCATGTCCTGTTAATTCAATTATAATATTTGGATAATTTGCAACATCTGATAATTTCAAAATATATGAACAATCAGTATTAAAATCATAATCATTGATTAAATAATTTGGAAGACAAGATTCTTTATCCTTAAATTGTTTTTCACCCTTATAATTTGTTTCAAAATATCCTATTTTAAAATTGTAAAATTCAATTTGAGGAGTTAATAAAGTAAGTTGTAACATACTCCAATAAAATTGTTTTATTGAGACATAATATGGTTTACTATAACCTCTTCCTATAAATTCAAAGTGATCATTTGGATCTAAATCTATTTCATCATTTAAATAATATTCCATATACCCATCACAATTATAAATTGGAGCATTTACACTAATATAAAAAGTTTTATGTTCATTTATATCTACAGCAATATTATTATGTAAATATAAATTTGATGCAAAATCATAATTTTCAGGATTGGCAAATTCTTTATAATTTAACAATAATTCTAATCGACAATATTCTTCAAATTTCTTTGTTCTAGTCTTAAAAATACAATACCTTTTATTTGAGTTTTCAATTTCAATTTTATATTGATATAATCTATCATTTCTTAATTCAGAGCTCTTATGATCTTGACTTGGTTTTAAAGTAATTCCTGAATCTTGAGTAAGTATTTGTTTTAAATTATAATTTGTTTTTGAAAATGTTTTTGTTTTAAAATCAGAATCTTTAATAAAATCTAATGAAAAAAATAATTGAATATTTGTTAAGAAGATAAGATAAATAAGTATCATAAATATTATTCCTTCTTAATTAATATATAATTATTAAAGATATAATATTAATAATAAACAAATTTATATATATTAATATTTATTTAATGAATATGTACCATTGCAAGAAAATAAAACAATTAAAAATAAAATTAAATAAATCTTTTACAATTAAATTAATAAAATATTTAAAAAAAAATATTAAAACAAAATAAAATTAAATAAAAAAAAACCTAAATAAAAATTTTATAAAAAAAAAGCATACAAAACCAAAAAAAAAAGAAATGATCAGTAAAAAAGAAATAGAAATGAATATAAAAAAAAAAACAAAAATATGCGCAACATTAGGTCCAGCATCAAACAATCCAAAAACAATAATGGAATTATATAACCAAGGAGTAAACATGTTTCGTTTAAATTTTTCTCACGGTTCATATGAATGGCATAAAAAATTAATATCAGACATTCGTTCATTAAAAATTCCAGTTGGAATAATGTTAGACACAAAAGGACCAGAAATTAGAACAGGAGAAATAAAAACAAAAGTTTCAGTTAAAGAAGGTGATAAAATTACATTAACAATTAAACAAGGAATATATGAAGAAACAAATAAAATTAGTGTTTCATATTTAGGTTTTATTAACGATGTTAATGAAGGTGATTTAATTACAATTGATTCAGGAAAATCAATAGCAAAAGCTATTAAAAAAAAAGAAGATGAAATCGACTTTGAAATAATTGAAGGTAAATGTGATATAACAACAAAAAGACATATAAATTTAAAAGGAAAACCAGTAAATTTACCAACATTATCAGAAGATGATTATAAAGATATTGATTTTGCATTAGAACAAAATGTAGAATTTTTAGCAT
>JAEEGL016436758.1_pt1 | contig 10185 bp, 10 predicted proteins | sample 9134231 | NCBI WGS metagenome assembly JAEEGL01 (sample SAMN16246548, study PRJNA631951) | gut metagenome | biome: gut microbiome; feature: rumen; material: fiber-attached | host: Bos | place: Iran: Karaj | collected 2018-10
CAGCGCATCCTCACAGGTCAGCAAGGCTGGCTGGCAGGTAGCTCTCGGAAAGATGACGGTAGATGAAGCCGTGGCCGCATTTGGATCGATTCGATAGCGGTCCCGCCGGAGCGGGACCCTCCCGTGTTGTGGTCCCGCCGGAGTGGGACCCTCCCATGTTGTGGTCCCGCAGGAGCGGGACTCCCGCCGTCATGCCAGTCCTGCGACTTCGAGGACATTTTTAGCGACGTTGTCGCTGACAGGCCAGTTTTCGCCGAGCATTTGAACGCACTTTCTCATGCCGTAGATGGTCTGCTTGCGGCGTTTGCCGCCGGGTAGGATGTCGGCTAAAGACGATGCGAGATTCTGCGGATTCGCATCATGCTGAAGTCGTTCTTCAAATACGGTTTCCTTCGTGACAAGATTGGCGATTGTAATACTTGGCAGTTTGACGGCGCGTTTAGCGTATTGCCATGTTAGCCAATTGAGTTTGTAAGCGACAACAACTGGCAGGCCGAGAATGGTCGCTTCGACGGTGATGGTGCCGCTGGCGGCGATGCCCGCCGTGCCTTTTCGCAACCATTCACGGGCGTCTCTCGCGCTGAATTCCAGTTCTGGAACATCTTCGCCTGCAAGCTGTTCCGCGATGATTCCCTTCGCCATTTCGATGGCTTGTTCATTGCGCATGGGGGCGTGGAAATGCAACGCGGGATTTTGCTTTTTGAGAATCTGCGCGGCGCGGAGGAAATCCGGCAGAAGGCGTGTGATTTCCGCGCGGCGCGAGCCTGGCAGAAGGATGACGAGATTCGGATCGCGGTCTTCCGGCTGGCTTGTGTAGGGGGCCAACGTTTCCAACAGAGGATGGCCGACGAATTCCGTCCGCATGGATGTTTTGGCATAAACCTCTGGTTCAAAAGGAAAAATGCAGAGCATTCGGCTGACGCAGGCGGCGATTTTCGGAATCCGCCCCGCCTTCCAGGCCCACACTTGCGGACTGATGTAATAGACGACGGGAATGCCGATCTTGTGGAGCCGTTGCGCGAAACGGATGTTGAAGCCTGGATAATCGATCATGACGACGGCGTCCGGCCGTTCGGCGGTGGCGCGGGCGGTCAGATCTTTCATCAGATTGAGAAAGAAGCGGATATGACGGAAGACTTCCACGATTCCGACGATGCCTAAATCCGTGGAGTCGACCATGATATCGACTCCGGCGGCGCGCATTTTGTCAGATCCCATCCCCCGAATCGTGACATCCGGGCGGCGTTTGGCGATGGCGCGAGCAAGCCCGGCTCCGTAGTCGTCTCCGGAAGCTTCGCCTGAAATGATCCATATGGTGTTGGTAGGCATGGTTGCGGAATCAGAAAAGTTAAGGTTGGTTTTCCGATGGATTCAAATCGTTGACGTAGATATCTTTCAGCTCCATATAGCGGCTTCGTTGGAGGGTGATGAAGAACTGGCATTGGGCAAGCGGTTCATGGAAATGGCCGACGCTAAGGACTTTGTTGTCCATGAGCACAACGGCTTGCGTCTTATCGATCTGAATTTGGAATTTCACCCATTTGTTTGGATGTTTTCCATTGAATTCGCCGATATAGGTGAACGGTTTACGTTCGGATGCGATCATGAAATTGATTTTACCGTTTTCCTCCCGTCGCCAGAGGATGTTGAGGATGGGGTCTGATTCGTTTCGCAAGCCGAAGCCTGCCTGGGCGATGCCGAAGAAACGGGCTTTGAACTCTATTGTTTGGCCTGGATTAAGATGCTGTTTGAGTACAAGCGGTTCGGCTGTGTTCATTCCGCGTAGATAGACATGCGGCTCCTCCAGATCAGGCGGCATGCGGTGCCATGCATTGACGCCGTCCCCCTCCCAGAATGCGGTCGATTGGGCCAGCGAGACTTCCACGGGGGAGAAGTATCGTTTCCAGACATAATCTTTAATGACAAACGGCAGGATGATCAACAGCGCGATACAACCGGAGAGGATAATGCCATGGCGGAAGGCACGTGTCTTGGCCTCTTGCCCCGCGACGCGGAACCAGATATTGCTGAGCGTTTGTACATGGTGAAGATCCTGCAGGAGAACGTCATATGAACGATAGCGATCATCTGGATTGGGCCTGCCCATGCGCATGATGATTTCGCAGAGCTCGTCATTGAGTTTATGTTCGGGATTTTGATTTTCCTTTGCACGTGTACCACCTTGCAGGGCGCGCGGATCCGGAACACCGTTGGCCTGCTTGTAGCGCATAAGCTCTTCTGTATTCTGGTTTTGGAAGGGGAGCTCTCCCGTGAGAAGATGGTAGGCGGTGGAGGCTAACGCATAGATGTCCGCCCGAAAATCAATCTTATCCGGCGTGAAATATTGTTCGGGGGGCATGTACTGCGGGCTTCCGACGATGGTCTGGGTTGTGCTATTGCTGTCTTGCGTGTCCTGTTTGTGGACTTCGCGTGCGATACCAAAGTCACTGATGACGATACGGTTGCCTGGATGTGCGAAAATATCAGCCGGCGTGTTGGCGGCACTTGAGGTGCCGCAGTAGATCATGAGATTGTCCGGTTTCAGATCCTGGTGGATGTATCCCTTTTGGTGGATGTAGGCAAGGCCTTCGACAACATCTGTCAGGATGCGGATGACAATCGTGTCGTCCAATTTGCCGAAGCGGATGATGAGGTCCTTGACATTCAAACCGCCCGGAATGTATTCCATAATCAGGAAAATATGGTTTTCGGTCGTAATGATGTCATAGCATGAGATGACATTCGGGTGGTTGAGGGCGGCCATGGTACGCGCCTCGGTGACGATTCGGTCATGGTAGCGTGGAAGATGCGCGTATTCGCTTTTAATCATCTTGACGGCCACATAACGATTGAGGCTTTTCTGCTTGGCCAGATAGACCGCCCCCATGCCTCCGATACCGAGACACTGGCAGAATTCAAAGCCGGGGAGGTTGATGGACTTATAGTCCTCCAGCGATGTCGGATCGGATGACGGCACGGTGATTTTCGTGTTGTCATTTGCCCGTGGCTTCGGCGGAACGGAGCAACCGCCAGCATTCGCCAAGACGACCGTCTTGGCGTGCTGAGGCCTTTCCAGCGGGAGGTTGAATACTGGAATAGGCTTGGTATGGTTACTGGATTCCTCTGGATTCATGAAAACGGGATGTGGACAATGGATATATTGATTCTAATTTAGTACTATTGATTTTTTTGGTGATTTTTCAAATCAACAGGCCAATTTTATATTATATTATAAAGTAAAAAAGGACAAAAAGACCGCTATAATCATGAAAAAGGACATGGCATGGCCATCACATACGCATTCTGCTGTTTGTTTTTCTCTGCGCTGAATGATTTCATCTTCAAGCTGTTTGCGAATAGTTCTGCCGGTGGAGGCGGGGCGAAGAAGCGTTCGTGCGGTATGTTTGTGTCAATTGTCGGATTGATTTGGTTTGTGTTCGCGCTCTTCCTGCCGCATGCGGAAGGCACGACACTGCGGGCCACGGTGCTGTGGGGGTGCATTTCAGGCTTTTTTTCGCTGGTGGGCAACATCCTGCTGATCGAATCGATGAGCTATCAGAGCGCGGGCGTCAGTTCGACGATTTACCGCCTCAACATGGTTTTGGTGGTCATCGGTGCGTTTTTATTTCTGGGCGAACCATTGACGCCGTATATTGTCGCGGGCGTAGTCTGTGCGTTTGTGGCGGTCATGGCGTTCATTCCGAAGCGCACGAGCGAGACGGCAGCGCAAGATGCGGCGAAGGCGAAGCTCGGCTTCACATTGGCGGTCATAGCGAGCGTGCTGCGTGCTTGCATGGGGCTGTCCTATAAATACGGTTTCAGCCATCAGGCGGATGTCAACGGCGTTCAGGCACTGAATGCCTTCTTCTGGCTGGCCGGCGGCGTGTTGTATTCGTTATTGCGCGAACACAAGCTGACGATGCCTACGAAGCACGATTGGGTGATCGGGCTGACATCCGGCGTATTTGTCGCGGGAATCGTGTTTTTCATGGCGCGGATGAACGCCTGCGGAAATGCGTCTGTCGTGAATCCAATCGCCCAGATGAGTTTTCTGGGGACGTTTCTGCTAAGCGTCGTTTTCTTAAAGGAGAAGATGACGAAACAGACGGCGATTGCGGTGCTTTTCGGCATTCTGGCGATTATTTTCCTCACGATCTGATTTTTTTCTTCTCGGGAAATTGGAAAATACGCGTCAACATGCATATTAGTTGTAAAAGGCGATGGAACTTTGTTGTATATTGGCAGTCATAGCAGTATGATATAAGGGCTTTCGAGATCCCTGTGTCGTGCGGGACGTGCGAGAGACAACCGAAAACCATTAAGCGAGAGAAGATAACAACCCAAACAAGAGGAAGAAACCATGAAGAAGATTGCCTGGCTATTAATGTTGACGTTGGTTTGCGGCATGCTGCATGCGCAGTCGTCCGCGGAGATTTTTGACTCGGCGCTCGTCCCGAACGCGCCAATTGTGGTATATGCGGATGGAAGCGGCCTGAAGGACAGCCCGTTTGTCCAGCTTACCAAAAAGTATGAGGTTGAATTGCAAGCGCTTGTGACCAAGAATGCCGCCGGTGCGGTTGGAGACAAGCAGACGAAGATGAAGGAATTTTGGGAATCTGTCAAGAAAGACCTGAATCTTGCGGACGACGATGTTGTGAAATGGCAGGCGAGCGTCGGTCTTGGCGGTATCCAGTTTGGCGCGGGCGAACCGGATTTCACCCAGCTGGACATCCTGCTGGTCGCCGAATTGAAGAAGGCATTGAATCCGGAACAGGTGAAAACCGCCCTCTTGGCCGCTGACAAGAAATTCGGTGAAGGGGATGCGGAAGACAAGGCGGATTTAACCGTCGCGGAACGCAACGGCGCGAAAGTGCTTTCCATCTTCATCAAGGAAACGGACGAAACGGCGGACATGCCCGTCGCCTTCCGTCGTCTGACATGCGGATTTGTCGGTGACGGCAAGATTTTGGTCGCTGGTATGGAAAAGAGCGTGAACGCCGCCTTGGATCGCATTGCCGCCAAAAAGCCCGCCCCGAAGCATTCTTACATCCAGAAGCTGTTCAACGACAAAGAGTATGGTTTCCTGGGCATCGGTATGTTCCCGCAGCTGAAGAGCTTCCTGAGCGGCGCCGCCGCGAGGGCCCAGGAGGGCGATCCCAACCAGCTGGCCGCCAAGGCGATGTCTAACGCGGATGGTATTGCTTTTACGACGAAAGTCACCGACAAGCTGACGATCGCCTTGAATCTGGACATGGGCCAGGCGGAAGATGCCACGATGCTGAAAGGGCAGATTTGGGACGCCATGGTCGCCCCGATGTTCCAGCAGGTCAAGCCCATGATCATCGGCAAGGTCGGCGGCGAACTGCCGATGCTTGATACGCTGAAATGCGCAGTCGATGCGAAGCGCATGGCGGTTTCGTTTGACCTGAAGGAGACGGATATCAACAGTCTGATGAAATTCTTGAAGGCGCAGAGTGGTGACGCTCCCGCGCCCACGCCGGCTCCTGCTCCCGCGCAACCGTAAATCCACCGGATTGACGGCATGAACGATTGAAACCAAACGAAGAGCCACGGATTGCCAAATCCGCGGCTCTTTGTCCTTTAAAAGGAGAATCAGCGATGGCGAAGGCGATTGACAAATACTGGTTGTTCGGAGTCCGTGCGCATCAGGATGATACGCTGCTGGATGCGTTGGGCCGTGGCAATGGAAAACGCCGCTGTGGTTCGCGCATTACGCCGGCGGAAGGCGCGTTCATGCTCGGTGTTCCGAATATCATCATGGTGACAGGCGACAATGCCGAACCAGTTCCCTTCACGTTGGATGCCTATCAGTACTGTGAAAGCTTCCGTCCGCTGAAGCGTGTGATGTGGAGTTCATGCGGTAGTGGCGGTTGGCGGAACGGCAACGAGGAGACCTTCATCTGCGATTTGTCCCGAAAGTATGAAAATATCTGCGGGGCATATCTGGATGATTTTCTGTCGCGCTTTGGTTCGAAGCCGGAAGAGCATACGGATGAACTATTTGCATGCATTCAGGAGATTCGCGGCAAGCTGTCGGATGCCGCCCGCCCCTTGCCGGTCTATGTGACAGCATACATGCATAACATCCAGAATGTTGCGCAATCGGTTCTGAATCTTCTGGACGGCTTGGTCTTTTGGACATGGCAGTCCAAGGAGCTTCCTCTCCTGCCGGAGCGTTTCCAGCAGGCAGAAAAGGCGTGCCCAAATCATAAAAAATTGCTGGGCATCTACATGTATGATTTCACGACACGCGAAGCGGTCGATATGGAACTCATGAAATTCCAGTGTGAATTCGGTTTGGAGATGCTGAAGGCAGGCCGTTTGGATGGATTGGTATTCGAAGCCAATTCCGTCATGGGCATTGGTCTTCCGACGGAGGAATACCTGCGGGAATGGATCGCCAAGACGAAGGATATAGAAATTAAATAATTAATAATTAACAATTAACAATTATTTGAAAGGTAGCGCTTTGCTTACGCCAAGAGGCCGTGGCGGCGTTTGCGCTCCACGATGGCGGTGATGGTTTCGTCTGTCAATAGTTTCGACAGACCGCCGCCGATGGATTGGACGGTGCGTTGGAAATGGGCCGCTGCATCGTCGGCGGACAGCCATGGTTTCATGGCGCAGGCCTTGTCTAATGATTGGATGATTTTGCGTGCCAAGATGTTATGTAAGTTTTCAGCAGCATGGCGGTGATATTGCGCCAAAGCATTGATCCAGAGGATTTCCGACCGTGGCCAACCTGCGCACATGAGATTCCACGGGATGCCGTCAGCATCGCCGGTGTTGCGGAAGTCTGTGCGCAGCAATACAATCGGCATGTCCAATGCCTTGGCGACGCAGAATTCGACGACGGTTCCGGAATCCAGATCCGTCCCGTCGAAATTGGCTACGACGGCATCGCATTGGATAAGTTCCTTCAAATCCGCGTTGCGGATATCGATGGCCGTTGCGGAAGGCGATGTCTGGAAGTTTTGCGGCAGTCTGATGGCGTACCGTCCGTCCGATATACTTTCGACGGCTTTCGCAAGCATCAGATTCCCAATGATTTCCTTGTGATTGAAGAGCGCGCCGGCCCAGTAGATGGTGATTTGGGGATTTTCCATACTTTCGATAATTATTGGGCTGATGACTGTTCCGCCATGGAGGGACAGGTGTCACGGGGGGAGGAATCGCGAGTCAGGAGGTAGAAGAACGGCGTATCAAGCACGGCGAGCAGGAGTTTGAACAGATACTGCCCGACGATGGTGGCGATGAGCGTGGGCCACATGTCGGGTTGCCAAAACCAGCGGAAACCGATGCCGAACGCAATGCCGATGAACAGCACGGTGTCAAAAATCTGGCTGGTCATCGTGCTGGCATTGTTCCAAATCCAGCGGGCGGCCGTGGAGCCGTGGCGTTTTTGGAGATACCATTCGCGGATTCTGTGGAAGAACCAGACATCCCACAGTTGTGATACAAAATACGCAGTGAGGCTTGCGAAGACGAATAGTAGATTCTGCCCAAGCAGTTTCGAATAAGCTTCCTGCATCGCGGGATCTGCCGCCGGCATCTTTTCTGTGAAAAGGATGAGTACTGAGGCGAATAACTGCGAGGCGAAGCCGTAAATAACGCTTTTGGAGGCTTCTGAGCGTCCCCAAATTTCGCCGATGACATCCGTGAACAGGAAAGTGCAGGCATAGCAGACCGCCGCTCCGGGCAGGACAAGGCTTGTTCCAAATAGGCTGATACCCGTCTGGAAGAGTTTGGCGGTTACGACATTGGAAACGACGAGCGCCGTTGTAAATAGTGTATTCAAAAGGATGAGATTTTCGGTTGTCTTTCGCATGGATTTTCTCCGGAAGTCACTGGTGGAGAGCAGGATCTGGCACGCCATTGGCGGCGAAGGCGGCGGCGCGATCACGGCAGGTGGCGCATTCGCCACAGGGCTGTTCGCCACCTTCGTAGCAGCTCCATGTCAGATGGTATGGAGCTTTCAGTTCCAGTCCGCGAGCGACGACCGCCGCCTTGTTGAGCTGCGCAAACGGCGCGATGAGATGGACATGGTCGTAGGTTCCAATGGAAATCGCCTGCCCGATGTGCTCTAGAAAAGGAACGCTGCAATCTGCGTAGGCGTTGCCCGCCGCATCGTCCGCATGAGCACCGAGATAGAGGTCGCAATCGTCGTTTTCATAGATGCTTTGTGCGAGGCTGGCCGCCGTGGAGAGCATCAGGCCGTTGCGAAATGGAACGTATGTAGCGACTTTGCAACCGTTTTCCGCAACCTGTTCACCATAGGTGGCATGGCTGATGGCCTGCGTGGAACCGTCCAGCAATGCGCAGTTGGAGAACCGGAGAATGGATGAGAGATCGAATTCGTATTGATGAATGCCATAATATTGCGCAACTGCATGGGCCGCACGCAGTTCCACGCGATGTTTCTGGCCGTAGAAAATTGAAACGGAAGCGACATTTTCCGCTCCGAGTTCCGCAACCGCCAGCGCCAGACAGGTTGTGGAATCGATGCCGCCGCTCGACAAAACGAGTGCTTTTCGATTCATGATGTTACTTCCATTCACGGCGGTCGATGGCGGCGAAGAGGCGCGTCTTCGCATAGTCTTCAAAACCGCATCCAGGCTTGGCGTAGTTGGCGAACGGATAGATGGAAATGCCGCCGCGCGGTGTGAAGATTCCTGTCACTTCGATATAGCGCGGCTCCAGAAGTTTGGTCAAATCCTTGCGGATGATGTTGCAGCAGTCTTCATGGAAATCGCCGTGGTTGCGAAAGCTGAACAAATACAGTTTCAACGACTTAGACTCGACAAGATATTGGTCTGGAATATACGCGATGCGGATTTCTGCGAAATCTGGCTGGCCTGTTTTCGGGCAGAGCGATGTGAATTCAGGGCAGTTGAGCATTACCATGTAGTCGTCCGACGGATGCTTGTTTTCAAAACGCTCAAGCAGCCCTGGATCGTAGTCGTAAACATATCGCGTGGACTGACTTCCAAGCTGGCTGATTTGCGCCAGCTCTTCTTTGCTTCTGCTCATGATGTTGTTTCCTAGTTTTGTTTATACAGACGGGATGAACCGCCAAGACAGGATGGATTTCGAACTGTCTGACATCTATAATATAATGCCGAATCCGCGAAGGTAAATCTAAATGAGCAGAGCTTTTTCATTTGTCATACACGCTCTCTCAATCCTCCAGGAACTCGCTTTTGGCCATCCGCCACTTCACGGATTCAGGTGAAGCACTGCATTGGCGGCCTGTTTGCCCCATCTCGCCCATGTTCGGCGTGCGGCGTGGTCGCGGCCCGCTTCGGAAAGCTCCTGCCGAAGCGTCTGGCTCTCGGAGACGCGGCGGAGCAGCGCGGCGAGGGCGGAGGCGTCGCGGACATGGAATGACAGGCCAGCGTTGCCTGCGGCCTCGCAAAGCGCAGGATGGTCGGAGTGGATGACAGGCGTGCCTGCGGCCATCGCCTCAAGGACTGGCAGGCCGAAGCCTTCGGTGATGCTGGGGAGAACAAGTGCCAACGCATGTTGATAATAGGCGGGAAGGTGTTCGCGCGGGACATCGTCCAGCCAGCGGACGGCGCCGTGACCCCGCCATGGCCTAAGTCGTGCAACGGTTCCTGCGGATTTCCATGCGGCTCGGCCGATGACGAGCAGGTCTGCGTCAATGGAGTCCGCGCAGGAAGAATAGGCGTCCAGCAGCGTGTCGAGCGACTTTTTGGGCTCGATGTTGCCGACGAAGAGCAAATAGGGACGTTGATGAAGTCGCGGTGCGGGAGCAGCGAAAAACTCGACGTCAACGCCCAGCGGATTGACCTCAATGCGTTCTGCTGGAATGCGTAGCGTCCGCATCAGTGCGTCGGCGCCGTCGGACGTGGAGACGAAGCAGCGTGCGGCGTTTCGGATGCTTTGGGGCAGGAGCAGCCGCATCTGGAGGAGATTCCGCCGAGAGCACAGCTCGGGATGTTCGAGCGCGATGATGTCATGGACGTTCAGGACGTAGGGGACGGTGCATCGAAGCGGCGCGGTGTAGGCGAAGGCGTAGAGGAGGTCCGCGCCGCTGGCCGTCAGAATTTGTGGCAGCCGCATCTGCTGCCAGAGGACACGCATGGCGGGAAAGCGGAGCGCGGACGGCGCGAGGACGATTTCGCCCGATGTCCGAAGCAGTTC
>JAEEGL016622940.1_pt1 | contig 10185 bp, 4 predicted proteins | sample 9134231 | NCBI WGS metagenome assembly JAEEGL01 (sample SAMN16246548, study PRJNA631951) | gut metagenome | biome: gut microbiome; feature: rumen; material: fiber-attached | host: Bos | place: Iran: Karaj | collected 2018-10
AAGGGCTATTTCAGGGAGAATCTTGAGAGGGTGTCACAGTTGTCGGGCTATGCAATGGAGGAAATCAAAACTGATCCAGTCGTCAATGTGATGGCCTATGCGAAGGCCTTTGATGTTTTATCCAATGGGAAAGAGGTCAAGACGTTTGAAGACCATCTTCAGGTCGTTGAGCAGCTGTCGGAGCTGCCAGTGGGAGCGGCGAAGGACCGTTATCCCATGCAGTCGATGCTGTATTCGGTGTGCTCGTTCTTGAACGATAGGAGCAAAGCTGAGACATTTGGGTTTGAGCCGTACACCTTGGATTTGAAGGCTTTGTTTGGCGATGACTTGGAGCGGCTTTCTGCCAAAACCTTGTTGGTCGCGAGCGATGCTGACTATCCACAAGCCATTTGGGACCCTGCTCCGGAGTGCAACTATGGAGAGCGCACCGATCCGGTAAGTGGCGTTGTCATACATTATACCGAAGGCTCTTATGCAGGTTGCATCAGCTGGTTCAAAAACTGCGAGGCGCAGGTCTCGGCACATTATGTCATCCGTTCGTCGGACGGACAGGTAACGCAGATGGTGCGCGAGGCCGACAAGGCATGGCATGCCCGTAGTGCCAACGCCTATACCATCGGCATCGAGCATGAGGCCTATGGCAATGTTATTGACTTTTTCACCGAGGCCATGTATAGGTCTTCGGCCGATTTGGTTCGCGACATATGTTCCCGTTATGAGACCATCGATGGACATCGCACCTTCTATCGCGACACGCTCGACAATGGAATTTGCCTGAACGAGGGCTTGCACGACTTGGGTGGTGAAACGGCCTGTATCAAGATTAGAGGGCATCAGCATTATCCCAACCAGTCCCATGTTGATCCGGGTCCCTATTGGGATTGGAACTACTATTATAAGCTCATCAACGAAGGCACACCTGTGACCCGTTTGACAGGGGAGGAAGGTGATTTGGATCATCGTTTTTATGGCGATGACGAACGAAAGATTTGGGTGATAGAAAGTCCCGAAGACACTAAGATAACGCTTGATTTTAGCAGTTTTGACTTGGAGAGCGACTATGATTTCCTGTGGATCTATGATGGTGACGACGTGTATGCGCCAAAGCTTGGACGTTGGAATACCAAGAGTCCAGGGAAGGTGGTGTCGTCGGGTAATGTCGTATGTCTCGAATTCAGGTCCGATTGTGCCACCAACGATTTTGGGTGGAGGTGCCATTGGAAGGCCGAGAAGCCGGCCCCGCCCGAGCCTCCTGTTGAAGAGCTACCTATTGGTGTTTATCCAAATCCTGCGAGCGATGAGGTGTATGTCAATGTGGGTGAGTCTGTGTTGGCGGAAGTCGCCATTTATGACCTTTTGGGCAACTGGGTTTTGCCGGTGGTGCGTTTTATGGGATCGACGACCGTTAATGTCAGTGGCTTGCCAGCAGGAATCTATGTGATCCACTACGGACAAGCCACTGTGATGGAAAGCGTCACCAAGTTGGTGATCCTATAAGGCCATTATTCTTCTCTATGTTTTTTCGCAATACCATAGGCGGCGCCCAGGGCGGTGAGCAGGACGATGCCGCTGCCGAGCGGGGCTGGCTGGTCACCCGGTTCACCGTGTCCAGGAAGGCCTGGGGTCGTCACACCGCCTTCACGGTTTGAGTTCTGTCCTTGGGGCGTGTTGCCGCGTTGGAACAGGCCGCCGCCGTCGGCGAAGGTGGTCATGTTCAGTCCGAGGACGATTGCTATTGTCAGTGCTAACTTTTTCATCGTATTGTTGGTTTATTTGATTATAATCTTTTGAACTCTCACGTTGTCGTCGTTGATGAGGCAAAGCATGTAAACGCCAGGAGCAGCATTGATCTTCTTTTCAGCGTTTCCGTTGATGGTCTCGCTGCTGAGGATATGGCCAAGCATGTCGATGACTTGCAAAGTGGCCTTGCCTTCGTTGTTAACGATCCAGCTGTTGCCGTTGAAATAGGCAAAGCTCTCTGAGTCCGATGAAGCGTTGGCGTTAAACACCAGCTTGAAGCGGGAGGCGTAATCTGTCGTCTTGGACTCGAAAGTGTAGCTCGGAGTTTGGAGTAGGTCGACATCAGCGCCGGTCATGTTGTCGATGAGGTGGATGTAGTCGAGGCTAAGGCCTTTGGTATCGGCAACCAGAGTTTGAGAACCATTAAGGTGGGGTTCATAGCAGAGGTTGATGCTGCTGGCATTGTCGCGGACGAGCATGATATAGGATTTTTGTTCATGGGTAAAGTAGAGCCCACTATGTTGTCTGTTTAGGTCGAGCAATGGCATGCTGACACCTTCGTTCAACTTAACGTAGGCACAATTGTCGCCGACGGAAACCTTAAGGTATTCTCCCACATCTTGGTCGTTGTCCTTGCTTTGTGGGTTGATGGTTACTGATTGATTGGTTGCGTTGGCCTTGACCAAGAAGCCAGACCCCACAGGTACACTATTTGAGGTTGTGTAATTCCATGATTCATCATTGTTCAGGTAATAATAGCCGTCAGATACCTCCTGGGATTTGCTAAAAGTGATTTCGTGTGCAGTCGGATTGCCAAGTAGGTTGAATCCTTTGATATTGTTGTCTTCATTTGCATAACCCAGATTGACTGTGCGACTGTAACTACCGCTGTTAAGTGTTCCTGTCAGAGACAAGATGGAAGCGGGTTTGTGGGCATAAAGATAACCTGCGCCTGCCATCAACTGGAAAGCACCTGCCTTATAATTGATCCATTCCATGCCTTCGGCATTGCCTTCTTCGTTATAGGCATACAAGTCATAATCAGAAGAGGCCAATGCTAAGGCGGGGTCGTATGAAACAAATGGTGTGGCGATGGTGTACCATCCGCCTTTGTCGGTATATGCTGCAATATTCTTCTGTAGGGTGGCTTGGACATTGGCGCTGTTATGGATGAGTTGTGCGCCGTCTTCTATGATGAGCCTATTGGGATTGGTGGAGGTAAGGACATTGTTGACCGTTAAGAAGCCGTTGTCCTTGAGGATATAAACGAGACTCTCATCGATGGAGAGGTCATTCGCGGTTTGCGTATTGTCGATGACCACGATTTTGGCATTGTTCGAGGGACAAGACTCGTTGTCGCCCACTTTTGCTGTGACAGTATAAGTGTTGTTGCCGCTATGCAAAGAAGGCTGGTCTGTATAGCTGGTCGCAGACAGGCTGTTGGCCTTGCTGTTATTGTCGAGATAAACGCTGTAGGAGGGCGTGTAGGTCGAAGTGCGGGTGAGGTGAGCCTTGATACATACTGCATAGTTGTAATCTGAACCAAAATCGGGAAGGTGATACCAGCACATATCGTTGACGCTCGCACCGTCACCCATATAGAAACAATTGGAATTAGAACCATCATATTGTCCAACAACGGCGGGATACCCTTGGCTACTGCCCAGCGTTGCACCAAATGTAATCCATAGATCCTGCGTAATGTCCGTCAAGGCGTAAGGCGTAGTCAAGGTAATGGTTTGATATTCCCAGTTGCCCGATGTAGGTGTGAAACTTTGGGTGTAGACAGGAGACCCAGTTGTATTACCATAAGTTGTTCCTCTATAGATACGCAAAGTGTAGGAAATACCCGTGGTATAAACAGGAATGCTAACCTGGTCAATGCTCATACCTTTGTAAGGCCTCAACTCTTCGGGATTGAAGCACATTCCCCAATAAATAGAGGAATTGGCACTGCCGCCATAAGCCGTGTGTGGGTTTTCACTGAAATACAGCGTGGTTTCATCAAGGGTATTGCTCACCGTTGAAGCCCCCCATTCCAGGTCGGCATTGGTGCCATCCCAACCTATGGTCAAGTCTTCGGGGATGGTGGCATAAGGCTCGATGGTGCAGAGCAAGGCATTGGAATGCACACTTTGGCGCCCGTTATTGTCGTTGGCGCGAACGTAGTAGACATGCTTGCCCGTGCCCACATTCTCGTCGATGTATGTCGTTTCCGTGGTTGTGCCCACCTGCACGTTGTCGCGGTAGATACAATAGCCTGCCGGGGCGGTGCTGGCCGTCCAACTTAGGTTGACGTTGCCGCCGCAGGTCTCGATGCTGAGGTTGGTGGGTTTGGTGGCTTGTGTGAGAATGGCATCAATGGCAGCAAGAGCATCGCCGCGACCAGCACCTGTATAGTTGTTCTTTGTGATTCTATAATCCACAGGAAGTGCCGTAGTTTCTAAGATCTCGTCGATTTGTGCAGGGGTCAGGTTGGGGTTGACCTGGAGCATCAAAGCCATGATACCTGAGGCCAAAGGCGTGGCCATGGAGGTACCGCATTCCTCCACATAGCTGGAGTTGTCAGAATAGAGCAAGGAAGTGATGTCAGTGCCCGGGACGATGATGTCGGGCTTGATAAGACCGATATTAGTGTTGCTACCCGAGGTATATGCATAATCGTTATATCCGGAAACGCCACTCCAAGTAACGGGACCAAAAGATGAGAAGGTCGACTTGCGGTCGTTGCGGTTGCTGGCACCAATAGTGATGACCGCCGACAATCCGCCCGTCAAGGTTTGGTCAGGGTTGTGCCAAGGTGGAGGGCAGTTGCCAGGCGAACCTACATTTTTGGGGACGGCATAATAAACTGATTGATTGTAATTATTTGTAGTGTGATGGCTGCTGCTGTAATATTCTCCGTCGTTGCCGGCTGCGATAGAGGCTACGATGCCTGCATTCATCATATTGACAAAGACTTGGCGGTCGGATTTGCTGCCACTGGCACCCGAAGCGCCCAACGACATGCTGACCACATCTGCACCATGTTCCATGGCAAACTGCTCAGCGTTGGTGATGGCTGTATTACTGCCCGAGCCATTGGCACTCAATACCTTCAGGGCCATGATGGTGGCGTTGGGGGCGATACCCGTTTGGGTTCCGCTGGTGCCGTCGCCGGCAGTGATACCTGCGCAGTGCGAGCCATGACCGTTGTCGTCCATGGGATTGTTGTCGTTGTTAGCATAATCATATCCGTGGTGTGGATACTGCGAGCCTCCGTTCCACATGTGGTCGGCCACATCGGCATGGTTATAGTTGACTCCTGTGTCGATGATAGCCACCACGATGCCGGTGCCGTCGTAGCCCAAGTTCCACACGTCGTTGGCATGGACTTGGCTGACGTGCCAGGCGAGGCCGCGAGTGGGCTCCATGACTTTGCCCGGCTTCTCGTTCTCGGGCAACATATTCCTAATTTCGTCAGATTCGATGAAAGCGACATCGCTGCGTTCCGACAAGGCGTAAATCATCTCGCGGGTTGTGATACAGCTGATGCCGTTGAAGATCCAAAAGGGTGTCACTTCCTTTACTGAGCCGGAACGTGTGCCGTCGTCGAGCATTTGCTTTAGGTTATACTGGCTCGCTTCGGCGAAACGTTGCAACTCGCTGATGACGTAAGAGCGGCGTTCGGCTCTCGGCATGTATTTCACCGCGCTCGCCATGCTCACTTGATCATACTCATCAGTCAAATGGATAATGATACGAAACTGTTCGTTGGCTGCCGGTCGGTCAGTCAATTGTTTACGCATTTCGTCCGACAGCTTCTCGTCGACTTGGCCAATGACATTCAGTCCGAATGCCAATAGAATTAGGGAGAGCAAAACTTTCTTCATTATTTATCGGTGTTTATTGCGAATTAGAATAATAGACCACAAAAATACAAAAAAAACGAGCCAACAATGTTGGCTCGTTATAAAAAACTGAAGAATAAACTGTCTTTATTCCTCGCGTTGTTTCTTGGCAACGAGGTAGGCACCACCGAGAACCGACAGCAGTGCGATGCCGCTGCCTAGCGGGGCGGGCTGGTCGCCCGACTCACCATGGCCAGGAAGACCAGGGGTTGTCAGGCCGCCTTCACGGTTTGAGTTTTGTCCTTGAGGCGTGTTGCCGCGTTGGAACAGACCGCCGCCGTCGGCGAATGTGGTCATGCTCAGTCCGAGGACGATTGCGATTGTCAATACTGTTTTCTTCATTGTATCTTGGTTTTATTTGATTATGATCTTCTGAACTTTCACGTTATCGCCATTGATGAGGCGGAGCATGTAAACGCCAGGAGCGGCGTTGGTTTGCACGGTGGCGTTGCCGCTGATGGTCTCGGTGCTGACGATGCGGCCAGTCATGTCGACGACCTGCAACAAGGCGTCGCCTTCGTTGGTGATGATCATGTTTTCACCGTTGAAGTAAGCGAAGCTTTCACCATTCTCTTCGACGTTGGTGGTGTTTCTGTACACCAGCTTGAAGCGGTTGGCATAGTCGGTGGTGTTGGCCTCGAAGGTGTAGCTCGGGGTGGCCAGCAGGTCAACATCATTGCCGGTCATGTTGTCGAAGAGGTGGAGGTAATCCATCTCGACGTTGTCGGCATCGATGCTAATAGTATAGGTGCCATTGGCGGCTGCCTTGAAGTTGATGGGCATCTCGCTTTCGTTGTCGCTGCGGACCACGGCGTATTTGTTGTTGGCTTGCGGGATGTAGAGCTTGGTGTGGTTTTCGTTCAGCATAGCCTTAGGCATCTGGTGGCCTTCGCCAAAGCGAATCATAGCGCGGTCGACGATGCCACGGTTGCGGCTGACGTTGAGGACGAGCTTCTCGCCAGGTGTTTCAGGCTCTTCGGTAGTAAAGATGGCTTTGTTGTCGTCAGTGCCTTCGGTCACGACGAAGAGGCCTTGCATGGCGGCGACAGGCGTCTCTTTGCTGGTAATAATGAAATCTTCACCTTCGCCCGTATCGTTAATGACGTAATAATCGTGGTCGACGGTGGTGGTCACGCCGAAGGGGTTGCCAATGAGGTTCCAGCCCTTAAAGGTGGCCTCATCGTCATAAACCAATTCGATTTCACCGTTGCCAGTGTAAGGTGTACCGGTAAGAGAGAAAGTACCACCGGTCTGATGGGCATAAAGGTAGCCCCTGCCAGGAACGAGGTCAAAATGGTAGTGGTCACCTGCTTGCTCCCAATTCTCCCATTCATTTGAGCTTGCGCTTTGGTTGAAGCGGTAGAGGTCAAAATTGCCCTCAGTCATGCCTTCGACATTTTCAGGATTCACGGTGACGGGTGAAGCGATGAGGTAATAGCCGCCTTCGCTGCTGCCATAACCAGTGATGTCGAGTTCGTAAGTAACAGTTTTCTTGTAGAAAGCGAAGGTCTGGTTGGCTGTGTTACCAGTAGTGTTATTGTAACATCTCCAATCTTGTGAATTGTAAATACCAAGATAACGAGAAGTGGCAATATTCATAAGGTAGCCACTTTCAGCATCCATCACAAAAGTATTGTTTTCATTGGTGCCTACGCGAACACCATTATTGGTGTTGGTGCAGTACAACCAAGTCTCAGTAGTGCCATTCGGATAGAAGGTATAACCATCGGTGGCATTACCGTTGATGGTCCATTGAATATTTTCAGCGGGCTCACCTGAAATGGTGCCGTTAACAATTGTGACAGCAACAGCGGCGGGAGCGGATCCTGTACCGTTGTCATTCGACATGGCATAAGTGTTGCCGTTGTCGCCCACGATGACGAACACATCGCCAGCAGTGAGGTCGGCGAGGTCAGTCAGTACCCAGGTACCAGGTTCTGCAGGCGCCACATAAGCAGCCTGATTGATAGTGACGAGATTGGAATAAACAAAGTCTTCATTGCCCATAGCAAACACCTTGAAGTATGCCGTACGAGCTTCACTTTCGTTTTCCATCATGTAGTACGAAACCACATAGCCTTCACCAACAGTCGGGTCTTGTTCGGCTACTAATACCTCAACCCAATCGGGTTCATCAGCCTCTTCACCTTCGGCATCATAATATTGGATGTCGAAATCACTCATCTCGGTAATGGTCAGGTTTTCGTATGTGAGACCCAAAGTACCTTCGTGCTCTTCAGCATTCTCATTGACCGTAGCAGGATCCACGGTGATGGAAGCGACAAGAACAGGCTCAACGTATTTGGCAAGCGCGATGTTGCCGAGAGCGACATTGCCACTGCTCTTATTAGTGTAGATCCACTTGATGTAGCGGACATTTTCGCCCAAGGTGGTAAACTCCTCGTGTTGAGTAGCACCAAGTTCAGTGTAGGCCTTTAAATCAGTGTAGGTTTCGCCATCTTCAGAGGTCTGCACAGTGAAAGTGCCGCCGCTGAAACTATTACCCTTGATGTCGAAAGTCAGGGTGCCAGGACGCTCGTTGAAGTGAAGGATTACCCAGTCACCAGTAGAGTCGAACCTCAGTTTGGGCGAGTTGTTGTAGTCATCACCCAGACCATCAGCGGTTAAACCAGCGGTGCCTTGGATGTCATTACGACCGCCATCGAATTCGAAAGGTAGTTCGGCATAATCGGCAATATAATGGCCTTGGCTGAAGGTGACAAGGTCGGAATAGACATCGCTTTCGTCTGTGCCAATGCCATAAACCTTCATGTATGCAGTACGAGCATCGCCCGTGTTGGCAGAAATGACATAATAAACGTTGTTGTCGTCATCAAAGTCGGCTTCCACCCAATCATAAGTGGCCGAGGTGGTGCCATCGGACTCGTACCAGTAAATATCAGCACCGAGTTCCATGTCAATGTTCTGGTAGGTCACGGTCAGTGTGCCTTCAGCAGAAGCACAAGAAACATTGATGGTGGTGGGATTGATGGTAATAGAAGATTCGGTGGTGGTAACTTCTTCAATATCGTCGGCGCTTCGAGGAAGGATTTCCTTGTCAGAGTTGTATTGAACAAAAATACCCGTTACATTATAAACATGATTAGTTTCAAAGGTATAGGAATACAAAGAATTGAAAGGTTTGATAGCATTGTCATCAATATCAACGAGATTAGTTCCGTCGTAAGTGAGGTTTTCATAGCTGAAAACGGCACCAGTATTGACACCAGACAGGTTAGCAATGGAAATGTTAGTTACTGGAGTAACCACACCGCCAGTGGTGACTGTGAGGCCTGTAGTGGTAGAGGTAAGACCTGTGATTTCAGCAGCGCCTTTATAGAGTTGGACATTGCAAGCAACCGTTCCGCTCAGCACATTACCAACTTCAAATCCATGACTTGAAGCATAAATGATAAATCCTTTCGTGCCATCGGTGACAAATGCATTACTGCTTGTCACACCAGTAACAACCCAGTTGTTGAAAATGACCACAGCAGGAGTAGCAGTGGAGCCAGCTTCTGTAGCAGCAGCGAAGATGGCATCCATGGTTGTCAGAGGCTCCACAATTGTGTAGGTGGCAGTGGCCACACTGCTAGCATTATCACCCACATAGGCTATAGCCTTGATGGTGGTGGTGCTTGAAACGTTGATAGCACCAGTGTATTGAGTGTTCGAGTTGCTGGGAGTGCTACCATCCGTGGTATAGTAGATGGAGGAGCCTGAAGTCTCACAATCGATGGTCACGTTTTGAGCTTCGGTGTATGTTCCTGCATCAGGGCTAAAGGTAGGAGTGGCGATGACGGGGCCTGTGCTTTCTTTGTACAACTCGGCTTTGATAAATTGAGCGTATTGATTACTTGTTCCGGCAGTAACATTATAAACGAGCTTGAAATACATATTCGTCCAATCAGCTTCTGCAGGTCTTTCAAACGTAGTCGTTGAAGATGCTACCCATGTACCAGAAACAGTACTTGTCGGATTGGAAAAATCTGCATTTGTTGAAACTATCAGTGTCATGGAATTCACTGTTAGGTTGGCCGTACCATTAGTAACAACAACCTTTGTGATGTTATCGGCAATAGTATTTTTGGAATACAAAGGACGATCCACACCATCTAGATTTTTACCGCCAATGCGCCAAGGATTTATTGTAGTGTTACCAGTAACCATCCAAGTTATATTGCCTTGGGTAATTTCACTTTCAGTAGCATAACCATTGGTGCCACCAGTTTGTGTTCCGTCCAAAGTGTAGCTAACCACTTCGGCTCTTGTTTGTCCCCACATCCCCATCGGGATAGCGAGCATTGCGAGCAGCGCAAAGGCTGCGGTAAGGATCGTAAATCTCCTTTTCATTTTGTTTTTGTTTTATCGTTTATTTTTACGTAATTATTTGTATCTCAATGTTTTACAATTAGTTAGCAATGTAAAATTGCCCTTTTTGAGGGTGCAAAATTACGAAAATTTCATGTGCGCTGCCGCAAGAAGGTGAAAAAGTTGCTTTTTCGTTGTCGTATCGAAAAATTGCCCCACTTTGTGTCGCCGAATCAAAGATTTC
>JAEEGL017129215.1_pt1 | contig 10185 bp, 7 predicted proteins | sample 9134231 | NCBI WGS metagenome assembly JAEEGL01 (sample SAMN16246548, study PRJNA631951) | gut metagenome | biome: gut microbiome; feature: rumen; material: fiber-attached | host: Bos | place: Iran: Karaj | collected 2018-10
GAGGGCCTTGTCGAGGATGTCTGCCCGGTTCGTGGCGGCCAGGACGATAACCCCGGAGTTGCTGCCGAATCCGTCCATCTCCGTCAGAAGTTGATTCAGCGTATTCTCCCGCTCATCGTTGGAGGAGAACCCCACGTTCTTGCCACGGGCCCGGCCGACGGCATCGATCTCATCGATGAAGACGATGCAGGGTGCTTTCTCCTTGGCTTGATTGAACAAGTCGCGGACGCGGCTGGCGCCGACACCGACAAACATCTCGACGAAGTCCGATCCGGAAATCGAGAAGAAGGGTACGTTGGCTTCGCCGGCTACGGCTTTCGCCAGCAAGGTCTTTCCGGTGCCGGGAGGGCCGACCAGCAAGGCGCCCTTCGGGATCTTTCCGCCCAGGGCGGTGTATTTGGAGGGATTCTTCAGGAAGTCGACGATCTCCATGACTTCTTCTTTCGCGCCATACAGTCCGGCGACATCCTTGAAGGTGACGTTAACTTGGTTCTTGTCCGCCAGTTTGCCGGTAGACTTCCCTACATTGAAGGGGTTCATCCCTCCGCCTTGGCCACCGCCGCCCATATTGCGTCCCATCCCACGGAACATCCAGCCCCAGAGGATCAGCAGGAAGACCAGCGGCAGGATCCACTCCAGCACCTGGCTCCAGACCTTGGCGTCATTTTCAACGATCACTTTGACCTGGGACTCGGCTGGCAACTCGGCATTGAGCGCAGCGAACTGCGCCTCTGCATCAAACTTATTGGAAACCAGGAAGAGGAAATGCGGCGACTTCGACGGGATTTTCCCACCGAAGATTTCGCTATATTTCCCCAGGCATTCAGGCTTGATCGTGACGGAACCCTTATAGTCGTTGCGGACATAGTGGATCTCCTTCACGTCGCCATTCCGCACCATTTCCTGGACCTCCGGCCATTCCACTTTCTGCGGATTGGCTCCGTCTCCCTGGAATACCATCCAGAAGATCAGGAGGATCAGCAGCATGTAGAGCCAGGAGAGGTTGAACTTGATCTTGATGGACTTGCGATTCTGCTTGTCGCCGCCACCCTTGGGGTCTTCGTTATTCTTCTGGGCCATTTTCTTTCTTTTTTGCGGAAGGCTTCCGGTATTTGTAGGTCTTTCTGGGAGCGTCGGCCCACAAGTCCTCGAGGCGGTAGAATTCCCGGTACTCGGTCAGGAATACGTGGATGACAATATGCCCGTAGTCCAGGATGATCCAGAAGTTGTTTTCCATCCCTTGCGTGCGGATCGGACGCATGCCCAGTTGCTCCCGGGCCTCTTTGATAATGTTGTCGGTAATGGCAGCTACGGCCGTCGTAGAGGTGGCGTTGCAGACGATAAAGTAGTCGGCAATCGACGAACCCAACGGGCGGAGGTCGATGGATACGACATCCTGGCCGTTCTTCTCCAAAATGGCATCTGCGATGACGCGGAGGTCATGTGTAATCATACGAATGAAATAATTTGTACTTTTGCAAACAAATATAACAAAAATTACTCCAATGGAAGCAACGGGCCGGATAATCTGGCTGGATGAGACAGATTCGACCAACTACGAGGTTCGGAGGCGGATTTCGGAGCTTGCCAATTTGTCAGTGGTGGCAGCGATCCGCCAGACGGCCGGTCGGGGACAAGGCGACCATACCTGGACCAGCGCACCCGGCGAGAATCTGACTTTCACCCTGTTGCTCACCTTCCCTCCTTGCGCACCCGTCGGCTCGGATGAGATCCTTCGGATCACCGAGGTCGTTACCTATGCGTTGCGACGCTATCTCCTAGGGAAAGGAGTGGAGACCCGCATCAAGTGGCCGAACGATATCTATGTCGGCGAAAAAAAGATCTGCGGGATCTTGATCGAAAATATCCTCCAGGGCAAGCAGGTCAGCGCCAGCATCATTGGAATCGGGCTCAATCTTAACCAGACCCACTTCCCGGCTGACATCCCCAACCCCGTGTCGCTCAGAGAGTTGACGGGACAGGTCTATGATATCCGGAAGGAGCTCTGCCGGCTCCATGCAGCATTGAAAAAATCCGCCGCTCTGCTGGATACGCAAGAGGGGCGGATGTTGCTCGACAAGGACTTCCACTCAGTCCTGTTCCGGCGCGAAGGATAAGGGGATCAACCTCGCATGGCAGCGATCGTAGCTGCCGGATCTTCGCTTTTGAAAACCGAACTGCCGGCGACGGCGATATCGACGCCTGCTTCATGGAGCTGCCGGGCATTGGACAGGCCGACTCCCCCATCGACTTCAATCCGGCAAGGTAAGTTCCTGCGCTGGATCTCCGCCTTCAAAGCCTTGACCCGGTCGAAGGTCTCCGGGATGAACGCCTGGCCGCCGAAGCCGGCAAAGACCGACATCACCAGGATGAAGTCCGCATCTTCCAAATAGGGAAACACGTCCTCGACCGGGATGTCCGGATTGATGGCCAGGCCGGCCTGGGGACCGAGCGCCTTGACCTCCCGGAGCATCTCTCCGGCGTCCCGTCCTTCCCGGCGGGCAGCTTCCAGATGGAAACTCAGCATCTTGAGCCCCAGGGCTGCAAAACGCTTGAAATACTTGTCCGGGTTGATGATCATCAAATGGGCATCCATCGGAATGGTCGCGATCTTGGACAGCGGATCCAAGATGCTGAACCCAAAGGAAAGATTGGGCACCAGCGTGCCATCCATCACATCCAGATGGATCAGGTCAGCGTGCGCGTTAAGCATCTGCACTTCCTCTTCCAAATGGAGGAAGTCCGCCGACAGGAGCGAAGGAGCTATTTGAAGTTGCATACCACGTCAGCTAACAGATCCACAAACTTAGGCAAGGTCGTCAGTTCGAGTTTTTCTCCGGGGGCATGCACGCCCCGCAGCGTCGGGCCGAAAGAGATCATGTCCAGATCCGGGAATTTATCCAAGAACAAGCCGCACTCCAGGCCGGCGTGAATGGCTTTGACCTCCGGCTCCTGGTCAAAGAGACGGCGGTATGATGCCACACATTCCTGCAGGATGTGCGAGTTGACATTGGGTTTCCATCCGGGATACGGGAGCAAATGCTTCACCTTGGCGCCGATCATCTCGAAATTGGCGGATACCTTGCGGGCGATCAGCGTCTTCTCGGAAGTGGTCGAACTGCGCTGGCTGGTACGGATCACAAAGCGTCCCGCTCCCGCCATCTTGACCGAGGCAAGATTGGTCGAGGTCTCCACCAGCCCGGGGATGTCCTGGCTCATGGTATAGACCCCGTGGGGACAGGCGAACAAGGCCGAGATCAGCTTGCGGGTATTTCGCTCGGAAAGGGCCCCGTAAGGAGCCTCGGAGAGTTCGGACTCGGTGTAGATGCCCGGATCTGTCACATGATGCTCTGAAGCGAGCAAATCAGCAAATCCGGCAAACTCCACCATGAGCTTGTCCGGCGTCGGGATGGCGACCAGGGCGACGCACTCGCGGGCAATGGCATTCGGCTTGTTGCCGCCCGTCAGGGCGATCAGCTGAAGCCCTTCGTCCAGACGCCCGTAAAGGAAGCGAGCCATCTGCTGGACGGCGTTCACGCGTCCCTTATTGATGTCGTCACCACTGTGTCCGCCCTGCGCGCCGCCGATGAAGAGGCGTACTACGGCCTTATCGGCCGGGACCGGCACCGTCCGCCAACGGCAGGTGATCTCCGTATTGACGCCACCGGCGCAACCGATGAAGAGCTGGCCCTCATCCTCCGAGTCCAGGTTGATTAGGGTCTTTCCGGTAAAGAAGCCCTCTTGGAGCGCTTCTGCGCCATCCATTCCCGTCTCCTCGGAGATGGTGAACAGGCACTCCAGCTTTCCGGTCGGCAGGTCGCTGTCGAGCAGGGCCAGACAGGCGGCGATGCCGATCCCGTCATCGGCGCCCAGCGTCGTCTCCTCCGCGATCATCCAGCCGTCCTTGATGACGTAGGGGATCGGATCTTTCAAGAAGTCATGGGTGGAACTGACCGTTTTTTCGCAAACCATGTCCTGGTGGGCCTGGAGCACAAGTGTCGGGACCGATTCCTTGCCGGGAGTGGCTTCTTTGGTGATCAAAACATTGCCGGTGGCGTCCGTCTTGCAGGCCAGACCGCGGGCAGCGGCCCATTCCTGAAGGAAGCGGGTCATCGGCTCTTCATGCCCGGACTCCCGCGGGATGCGGGTGATGTCCTGGAAAATGTTTAATACGGATTGGGCGTCCATGATAGTGTTAAGCAATCGGGGCGATCATCTTTTCGAGATCCGTCACATACTGCTTAACCGTGCGGTCTGTTGTAATCAGGTCGGAAACGGTGTTGCAGGCATGCAAGACGGTCGCATGATCCTTGCCCCCGATCTCGGCCCCGATCGTGGAAAGGGAGCAACTGGAAATGTAGCTGCGGCACAAATACATCGCGATCTGGCGGGCCTGGACGATCTGACGCTTACGGGAAGTCGATTGCAGGGTCTCCCGCGTGATGTTGAAGTATTCGCAGACCGCATCCTGCACCTTGTCGATCGTCAACTCGCCTTGCTCGTCGCCGATGATGCTCTGTGTGACGCTCTCCGCCAGTTCGATGGTACAGTCGCGGTGGATCAGGGTCGCATGGGCGATCAGCGAGATCAGTGCACCCTCCAGCTCCCGGAAATTGGACTTGATGCGGGTCGCCAGAAACTCCAATACGCCGTCGCTGATCCGGACGCCTTCGCGGAAACTGCGCGAGCGCAGCATCGCCAGGCGGGTCGCATAATCGGGTCGGGTGAGCTCGACGGGCAGGCCCCATTTGAAACGGGAAAGGAGACGCTCTTCGAAATTGCGCAACTCGGCCGGCGAGCGGTCCGAAGTGAAGATCAACTGTTTCCCCCGCTGGTGCAAGTGGTTGAAAACGTTGAAGAACGCATTCTGGGAGCCCTGGCCCTGCAGGTCCTGGATGTCATCGACAATGAGGACATCGATCTTCATGTAGAAGGCCAGGAAGTCCGTCAGTTTGTTGCGCACGCTCACGGCATCCATATACTGCGTCTTGAACTCGTTGCCGCTCACGTAGAGGACGACCAAGTCCGGATACTTCTCATGGATGCTGATACCGATCGCCTGGGCCAGATGGGTCTTGCCCAGGCCCGGTCCGCCGAAGATGAAGAGCGGATTGAACGGGGTATTGCCCGGCGACAGGGAGATATTCTCCCCCACCGTGATCCCCATCTTGTTGCACTCGCCTTCAATCAAGTTGGCAAAGCAATAGACCGGGTTGAGCCTGGGGTTGATATTGACCCGCTTCAGGCCAGGATAGACGAAGGGCCCCGGAGACGTGCCGGGCTGGTAGGTGCTGATCGGGATGGACTTGTTGACAGGCGGGTTGCCGTGCACGGCCGGAAAGACCATGGCCTGCTCGACCTTGACCGGGCGGACCTGATAGACCAGTTTGGCGTCCGTGCCGATCACGCGCTTGAGCGTCATCTTGATAACATCCAGGAAAGCATCTTCCAGGTACTCCCGGAAAAAGTCGGAAGGAACCTCAACGGTGAGCGTGGATCCAACCAAGGAGACGGGCCTGATCGGTTTGAACCAGGTCTCGAACTTACGTGTCTCGATAATCTGCTCGATTATCCGCAGACAGTTGTCCCAAACATCTATATGTCTGTTTACATTCTCCATTGTTGATCGCTATATCCCGCACCTGAAAAGGTGACCGCGGACCAGGGATCGTTTCCCTTAATCCGCAGTGCAAAAATGGAGGAAAAAAAAATCATAAAAAAATGTTTGCCCTATTGTTTATGATTTTTTTTTGACGTAAATAAGAGAAGAAAGATAGCTCGTTATTAGAAATTATTATATAGCTGATTATCAGTAAAATACACTTGCCTTTTTGGCGTAAAACGTTTATTTTTAACGTTGATTTGTTTTGAAATATTCAAATTTAGCCAAATAGGGGATAATGCCCTTTCTGCGCCATTATAAAGCGAGAAAAAATAAGACTGATTCTTATAGCTTGACGCGGGAAATCTGCCCGTTTTCGATTTTGACAAGAAAGGCGTCCGGAAAATATTTTTTCACCTTGGAAAAATTCTCTTTCGCCCGCGCCGGATCTCCGTCCGGAAGAGCGATGTATTTATAAAGGTTTCCGACCTTGACGGACACCGTCTCCAACCCTTTGAAGAACTTGTCGTCGGCTGCCATTTGCCGGCCGCTGGCCAGGATCTGCGTCCCATAGAGAACGAACTCCCCTTCCGGGGTCGGAACGACAGTTTCCTGGACGGCCGGGCGCTCCTTGGATTCCGGCTGCGGCTTCTCGCCCAGGGCGACGCTCTTGTCGTACGAAGTTTTGTATTCCGTGAAGGCGGCAAAGAGCCGGTTCACGATTTCCTGGATCTTCTCTTCGCTGCGGAGGATGCGTAAATCGTCCGGGCTGGTCATGAAGCCAAACTCCAGCAAGACGGCCGGCATCGAGGCACGGCGGAGGACGGCAAAGTTATCTTGCATTACGCCCCAGTTCTTGGTAAATGGTCCCTTCCCCATCTGGGCGGATACGGTCTCGGCAAAGGCGAGGCTCTGCTCCCGGAACGCATTCTGCATCAGTTGGAGCAGGATCTGGGACTCGGGGCTGTCGTCGTAGTCTTTATATTTGGTACTGTAATCATCCTCCAGGAAAATGACGGAATTCTCCCGTTTGCAGACGTTCAGATTGACTTCATAGGAGTCATAGTTACCTTTCTGGGATGGGCCAAGGATGTAGGCGGAAAAGCCATGGATATTCTTCGAACGAGCCGAAGGCGGAACCGCATTGACGTGGACGGAGACAAAGAGCTGTGCATTTGCGTCGGAGGCGATTTTGGCACGGGTATTGAGGGGGATGAACACGTCCTTGTCGCGCGTCATCAGGACCGTCACGTCCGGATAGTTCTCGCGGATCTTAGCGGCGAACAAACGGGAGATTTTGAGTGTCAACGTCTTTTCATATGTTTTTTTGTCGGCGCTGATGGTCCCGGTATCTTTGCCGCCATGCCCGGGGTCGATGACGACCGTACGCAGCGTCAGATCCGGAGCAGCTTTGCCCTGCGAGGCGGCAGGAAAGCAAATAGAGAGCGCCAGAAGCAGACAGGCCAGGGCAGGAAGCTTGTGAATGTTCATCTCTCAGTTTGGTAAACAGTGAAATTATAAGTACATTTGTACTTTGCAAATTTAGCAAATAATTGCAATTGAAGAAGTCGAAAACCATATTTGTTGCGCTGATCCTCCTTCTGTTGACCTGCGTTTCCCTATCTGCCCAGAATGGGCGCCGCGCCCGCCGTCAGGCTGCCCGGGCCAGTCGGGAAGCTACGGAGGCAGTCGCCGCAGCGGCGGATTCCATGCAGCAGCAAAAACTCGACTCTCTCGACCTTGCCCGGAAAACGAAGCAGGCGCAGGACTCCCTGGCTTCGGCAGACTCTTTGACCATGCTCTCCAAGAGTTCGATCAACGTTCCGGTTTTCACCTCCGCCGGTGACTCCATCGTGGAGGATTTCTCCAATGGAAAGCGGATGATCTATTACTACGGTGGCGTGAAGGTGGAGTATCAAGATATGTCTCTATCCGCCGACTACATGGAATACGACATGTCCACCGGCGTCGTCTATGCCCGCGGCACGCTGGACAGCTTGACCGGTGAATGGAAGGGCCAGCCGGAGATGAAGCAGGGTAAGGACAACTACGTGATGGAGGAGGTGAAGTACAATTTCAATTCCGGCAAGTCTTTCATCACCAACATGTTAACCCATGACGATGAAGGCATCCTGCACGGAAAGAGCATCAAGATGATGCCGGACAAGTCCATCAACATCAAGAACGGGCGCTATACCGTCTGCGAAGATGAAGATCATCCGCACTACTACCTCAACCTGTCCTCCGCCAAGGTGATCACGCGACCTTCCCAGAAGATTGTGTTCGGGCCGGCCTGGCCCACTATCGAAGATGTCCCCCTGCCCATCGCACTCCCCTTCGGTTTCGTCCCGGAGAAGCCGCAGCGGGCCACCGGCTTCCTGATGCCGACCTTCGGTGAGGAAACGGCGCGTGGCTTCTATATGAAAGATGCCGGCATGTATTTCGTCATCGGAGACTTCTTTGACCTCTCTGTCACGGGTGATCTCTATACCCTGGGCTCCTGGGCGTTGGATGTCAATTCGCGTTACAAAGTCAACTACAAATTCAACGGCGGTTTCGGCATGTCCATTTCCAATGACCAGACAGGAGAAAAGGGCAGCAAGGATTTCTTCCAGACCCGGAACTTTTCCCTGAAATGGAATCATTCCCAAGACTCCAAGGCCCATCCGGGAACCTCCTTCAGTGCCTCCGTCAACTTCTCCAGCCCGTCCAACAGCAAGTACAATTCCCGCTCGGTCCAGGAAGCGGTCCAGAACCAAGCCTCTTCGTCCATTTCCTACTCCCGAAACTGGAATGGCCGTTTCAACCTGTCCATCAATGGTTTGCACAGTCAGAACTCGCGGGATAGCTCTTATACCTTCACGCTGCCGAACATTACCTTCTCCGTCAGTACGTTCTACCCCTTCAAACGGAAAGTGCGTATCGGTAAGGAGCGCGCCTATGAGAAGATTTCCTTCGGTTACAATACCTCCCTCCAGAATAAGATCGGCTTCAAGATGTCCGAATTGCAGGGCGGGATCACGCCGGAGTTCCTGGACAAGTTCCAGAATGGCATGAACCATAACTTCTCGATCGGTCTGCCGTCCTTCTCCTTGTTCAAGTACATCAACGTCTCTCCGGGTGTCAGTTACGGCATGAACTGGTTCTTCCGCAAGACGGAATATGTTTATGATCCGGATCTTGACAAGCCCGTCGCGGTGCCCGGGCGGCAGTTTGGAACCTTCGGCATCACCCAGCGGTATTCCGGTAGCGCTTCGATCAGTACGCGCTTGTATGGCATGTACAACTTCGGCAAATTCCATCGCATCCAGGCGATCCGGCACGTCATCTCTCCCAGCATGTCTTTATCTGTCAGTCCGGAGCTCGGCACACCGGCCAATGGTTGGCGTACGCTGAACTACGTCAACAATAAGGGTGAGGAGAAGGAGTATTCCTATAATATTTATGCCGGCCAGCTGAACTCCCCGCCGGGAAAGGGCCGGAGTGCGACGGCCTCCCTCTCCCTTGGCAACAACATCGAAGCCAAAGTCCGGGATTTCGCAGATACGACGGGTAAAGGGACCAAGAAAGTCAAGATCATCGATCAGCTCAATTTCAGCACGGGGTACAACTTCCTGGCGGACTCCCTGAATATGAGCAATGTCGGTGTGACGATGAACACTTCCCTCTTTAACAAGGTGACGGTGAGCGCCAATGCCAATTTCGATCCCTACGCCATCGATGAGCGGGGACGGCGGATCAGCACCTTCAACTTTGTCAAGAACCCGGCCCATCCTCTCCGGCTGACCAATGCTTCTGCGTCCCTGTCCTATTCGATTTCCGGGAAGGGAACCATCAACGGCAACGACGGCTCCAAGAGTGCAGGCGGTAAAGGCGGCGGGGGGAATGAAGCCAGTCGTTATTACCGCAATTATTACCACCCGGTGACGGGTGAATATATCCCGGGCGGTTGGATGTACTATACCAATCCCAACTCGCCTTGGTCGCTGAGTTTCAGCTACTCTTTCAACTATTCCCGGAGTTATTCCTTCACGAACAATGAGCTCGTCGTCAACAACCGTTACACCCAGACGGTCAGCATGAACGGAAACATCAAACTGACGCCGAAACTGGCGGTCAACGCGACCAGTGGCTTTGACTTGATGGCTCGCAAGCTGACGACGACGCAGTTCAGCGCGACCTACGACCTGCATTGTTTCAACATCGCGATCTCCTGGGTTCCGACGGGCCAGTGGCAGTCCTATTCGTTCCGGATTGCGGCCAACGCTTCCACGCTGGCTGACCTGTTGAAGTTTAAAAAGTCCAGCAGCTATTGGGATAGATGATTTTTTTGACTATCTTTGCATAGTCAATTATGAGACTGCGGTCTGCGGTCTCGCAACCCATAACTTTTTTTTTCAATGCCCCACACTCTATTTGAACTGAGCGAGATGAGCAGAGAGCAACTGGTAGCCATCGCGAACCAGTATGATATCAAGGTTTCCAAGAAGACGGAGATGGAAGAGATTGCGTTCGCCATCCTAGATGCAGAAGCCCGTGCGGAGTCGCTCAAACCCACAGAAAAACCGAAAGCCAAGCGCGGA
>JAEEGL010078486.1_pt1 | contig 10184 bp, 7 predicted proteins | sample 9134231 | NCBI WGS metagenome assembly JAEEGL01 (sample SAMN16246548, study PRJNA631951) | gut metagenome | biome: gut microbiome; feature: rumen; material: fiber-attached | host: Bos | place: Iran: Karaj | collected 2018-10
CCATGAAACGTTAAATAACAATGCTAATACAAACCAATAAAAATAACTTAATGAATCATATAATACAAGCTTCATTCTAATTTTAAATTCAATTGCTGGATTTAAAAAATAAGCACTTAACAAGCATAAAACAACAACAAACACATAATAAACCAAGTTAGAAATAATAGCTCGGAATGAAATAACTAATGCCTCAGGCACCTGTACTGTATCAAATATAATAATCAAAAATGATCTAAAATTAATACAATCATCAATGTTTCCTTGTTGAATTCCTGAAACATTAAAGCTTTTCAACTCTTTATTATCATATTTACCTGTTCCCAATTTATAATATCCATAATAAATAACATAATAGTCTTCATGTAAATTAATGCTTACCTTATTTTGAGATTTTATATCTTCATTTTTCAAAAATGATACAACAACACCGTTATCATTAAAAGACATCATCTTTCCAACAAACTTTTGTTCTTTTGAATCAAAGCTTAATTCTAATTCAGGTTTTTTTCCATTAGTATCAACAGAAAACTGAATTGCTTTTTCAACACTCAATGCTTGGCCATTACCAAATTGGTCTGTAAGTAAAGATTTAGTAATAATGGCAGTAGAAAAAAACGCTAAAAAGATTAAGATAAGCGCTATAACTTTATAATATTTATCTTTAAAAAATAAACCTATGTACTTAGGGTGACAAAGGCTAGTTTTAATTCTTTCTAACATAATATACCTCGCATATTGTAATTATAGCAAATTTAATTTGAAAAATATAGAATTAAAATAATATTTTAATTTTATTAAAAATTAATTATAATAACCTTAGGTGATTAAGTTGAATTATTTTACAAAAGCTAAACCATATAATTCATTAAATGAATATTACAAGCATAAATTTAACAAAAAAGTATCAAAGATTGCCTTAAATGGAAATTTTACATGTCCAAATAGGGATGGAAAAAAAGGATTCGGTGGTTGCACATTTTGTTCTTCATTAGGTTCAGGTGATTTAGCAGGAGATAAATCAAAATCATTGAAAGAACAATTTGAAGATATTTCAAAAATAATGCTTAAAAAATGGCCTAATTCTTCTTTTATACCTTATCTACAAGCTAACTCAAATACCTATAAGGATGTTGATTCCTTAAAAAAAATATATGATGAATGCCTAACACTATCAGATAAAATTGTAGGACTTGATATCGCAACAAGAGCTGATTGTATTACTATAGATATTGCCAAGCTTTTAGGTGAATATAATAAAAAAATTCCTGTTACAGTTGAATTAGGGCTTCAAACTAGCAACGAAAAAACAGGAATAAAAATTAATAGATGCATGACTAATGATGAATTTATAGAAGCTGTTAATCTTCTTAGAAATTATAATATTGAAATAGTTGTTCATATCATTAATGGATTACCTAATGAAACATTAGATGATATGCTTAATACAATTGATTTTATCAATAAGCTTGATGTCCAAGGAATTAAATTCCATTCTCTTTTAATTTTAAATAATACAAAATTATATGAAGAATATAAAAATGAGCATTTCAATATATTAACTCTTGAAGAATATGTAAAAATAACTTCATTACAAATAGCTAATTTAAAGGATTCAATAATCATCCACAGGCTTGCTGCTGATGGTGTTTTAGATGATTTAATTGAGCCTAAATGGACCATTAGAAAAATGGTTGTTATGAACGAAATAGATAAATATTTAAGAAAAAATAATATGTATCAAGGTATGAATTATAAAGGAACCAACTAGTTGGCTCCTTTTTCTTCTTTTATTTCGTCTTTTCTATATCTTCTAAATGGTATAAATTTAGAAACATTATCAATGTAATTATTATATTCAGGATATTTAGAAGATGAAATCTTTTCACCTAATGCAGAACTACCAAAGAATAATAAAATTAACAATAAGGCTCCTATTGCTGTATAATTAAACACTATTCTTGTTGCGGCAACTGAGAATAAATAAAATGATACCCATACCATTTGTTCTGCAAAATAATTCGGATGTCTTGACACATTCCATAAACCGAATGTATTAAAACCTTTGTTGTATGGATATGGTAAATCCTCAAGCTTAGTCCCATTATTAATCATATCCCACTTTTTTGATTGGAATTTCCATTGCTGTATATCAGCAACACCTTCATAAATTATAAAGAATAACACTAAGAATGTTGCTACAAAATCTATTCCATTAAATGAATTATCTCCACTAGCACATAATAATGCTGGTATAACTGTTAATAAAATTAAGAAATTTTGATAAAAAGAAATGAAAAATAAATCAAATACTGCCCAAACAAATTTATTTTTAAAATATTTATTATCTCTTAATATTTTCCACCTATAATCTTCTTCACCTTGCCAAAATTTTAATTTATAAGCACCCTTTTTAGCAAAATTATAAGTTAATCTAGCACCCCAAATAGTTGCTAAAATAGCCATAATAACAAGTCTAGGCTTCATATCTGCCATTATTGCTATAACCCAAACATAAACAGGAGGAAGAATACTCCATAATTTATCCATTTGACTATTGTTTCTTGTAATTTCACCTACAATGAAGCAATAAGCTACACTTGCAAGCATTATTGATAATAAAACATATAAAATCTTTAATTGATTATCATCAAATTTATTTCCAACCTTATAATACAAAATTGGACATAAGATAATAGCTGCAATAATTATTATCATTAAAATGATTGATATAAGTTTTTTCATAAAATACCTCTCTTATAAAGCATTAAATATATATTAACATATGATTAGATTTAAAACAAATAAAAAAGTAGCCTGAGGCTACTTATATTACGAATTCATCACAATGCTCTAAAAACACATCAACTAATTTAGGGTCAAAATGAGTTCCTGATTCTTCTTTGATTATCTTAAATGCTTCTTCTGGCTTTATAGCTTTTTTATAACATCTTTCAGATATTAAAGCATCATAAACATCAGCGATAGCCATAATTCTTGCTGAAAGTGGTATTTCTTCTCCTTTTAATTTTTTAGGATAACCTGTTCCATTCCACCATTCATGGTGATACGTAGCTATATCTGATGCAAATTTTAAATAATCTTTTTCAGCAACACCATTTAAAACACTTTGAACAACCTCTCCACCCTTTGCAGCATGAAGCTTCATTAATTCAAATTCTTCATTTGTCAATTTTCCAGGCTTTCTTAATATTGAATCAGATACTAATATTTTTCCTATATCATGTAAAGGAGATAATGTTTGCATTAAAGAAATAAAATTATCATCAATATCATATATTTTTTCTTCTTTAACATAAGTAGATAATTTTTTTACAATTAAGCTTGTACGGAATATATGTCCTCCGGTTTCCAAATCACGATTTTCAATCATATTAGCCAATCCTGAAATCATATGCTCCTGCATACCTGATATTCTTTCTTGATTTGCAATTAATTCAGTTTGAATATCCTGCTGAACTAAGTCATTATAATAAATATAGCTTAAACATGCTGATATTGCGATTGCTGTATAAGAAATATTAATTCTATAAACTGCCATTGGGATAATTCCTGCTATAACAATAAGCAAAATCATCACTATTGTAAATAAATCTCTTTTCTTAAATTTTCTTCCTACTAATACCATTGAAACTAATAAATATACTAAGCTTAAAATAAATAAAATTTCATATATTAAAAATGCACTTCCTCTATGGTATCCAGCATCATCAAAATAAAACACTAATCCGAAAGGAGCTAAAATAGCTTCAATCAAAATGCTAACCCCATAAAATATCAAAATGTATTTCTTATTATTCTTTACGCCTAAAGCTCCACTAAATAAAATACCTAAAAGTGGAGAAGTCGAAAATTGAGCAATAGTTAATATGTAAAGTAATATTTTAAAGCTCTTATTATAATATCCACAATGAACTACAAATTCAGACATGCTGCATAATATAATAGCTGAGAATGTATAAATATACCAAAGCTTTTGATTTTTAGTAAAACCATTATATTTAGCCACATGCACAAGCATTGCAATCATTATTAATTCAGTTAATATTATTGAAAATAGATAATAATAATTCATACTAACTTCCCCATCCATATCATATAAATGTATCATTTATTTATAATAATTATAACTAAAAATGAATGTTTTTTCAAATTATGGAAAATTAAAAAACCGCCTAAGCGGTTTTAAAAACTATGAATCATAAAAATTATTTCCATCATTAGTAACTAATCTTTTAGTTTTTGGATATTCAAAAATTAAATGATTATTTTTATTATCCTCAAGATATTTAACAAATTCATTTGCATACCATTTAGCCATTTTTAAATTGTGCATTAAATAGTTACCACAATTTTCTTCTGTTGCACCAGGTACCTCATTATAATCATTAACTGCCTTAAATGATGAAAGAATTAAATCATATAATTCTTCAGGCTTTCTATTCCCCTTTAATATTAAATAAAAGCCTGTTAAGCATCCCATTGGTCCCCAATATATTATTTCATTTTTCCATTCCTTATTATTTCTTAAATAAGTTGCGATGATATGCTCTAAAGAATGCATTGCAGATACATCAATTGCAGGTTCAGCATTTGGTCTTTTTAATCTTATATCATAAGTTGTTACCTTATAAGATGAAATATCATCAGTTCTACTTAAAAAAATACCAGGAATAATAAATCTATGATCTATAGAAAAGCTTTCAATTAAATCCATAAAAACACCTCTTTTAATTCTTTTTCATTTTATCACACAATAACAAGAAAAAAAAGAATCATCCGAAGATGATTCAATTATTATTAAGCTAAAGAATCCACATTTTCTTTTGGTTCTTCATTTACTACTAAATTATCTAAGTTAGTACCCTTTGTTTCTTTAACATTAATTAACAATAAGATAATTGAAATTACAATTACAGGAACAAATATTGATAATTGTAAGAATCCAACATTCTTAGAGCCACCAATAACAGGGAATAAAATACCTAATAATAAAGCAATAATTTTTCCAACACCACCAGTATAAGTGATTAAACCATTAACAGATGCTCTTATATTTGTTGGAGTTGATTCTGCAGGCATTACTAAGAATAAGCAATCTGATAAAGACCACAATCCACCATACATTAATCCATTGAATATAGCTAATAATACTGTTTGTGAAATTGTATATGGCATTAATTTTGCACACATTATGAATCCTATTTCACCTAAAACACCAAAAGCACCAAAAATTACACATGATTTCTTTCTTCCTAACCAGTCTGATAAGAAGCCACTAAAGAAAGCAAAAATTGCATAAACAATAGGCTCTATGATGTGAAATGATGAGTTTAGGTTATCTGATTGTCCACCAAATTGCATTGTTTCATTTTCATATCCAACAATACCAACAGCAAATTGGAAAATGATTAATATAATTGTTATCCAACGTAATTGCTTATTGTGAACAATGTAATGGAATGCACCCTTAATACCACCAGCTTGAGTTTTATCAGTTAAAGCTTTTTGTCTATCTGCTTCTCTTTCTTCTTCAGTCTTTGATAAGTATTCTTTTCTGTTTTTCAAAAATACTGGAGTTTCAGATGTTAAGAAAATTGATAAGAAGCCAATTACAAATGCTAATATTACTGGGATTAAAAATACTAAACGCCAAGTAGTTAAATCTTCTTGCTTATAAAATATAGTTTTAAATACACCAATTAAAGAAACGCTCAATAATGCAATACCTTTCGTTATTGAGCATAATTTAGCACGATGCTTTTCAGGACTTACTTCCATAATGTAAATAACTTGGGCATCATTTGGTATAAAAAAGCAAATAACAACAAAACCAATTAAATATATAATATAATTTGGAGCAAGCATACATGTTAGCATGCCTATACCCATACCAATTGTATTTAATACAATGAATAATTTACGACCGAATTTATCAGCTAGCATCTTATAAAGCGGTAATAAGAAAAATACCAAGTATGTAGGAATAGTTGCTATATTTAATTTAGATACAGCACTTGAGTAAGCATCTGATCCTGTATCTCCATAATTAATGTGGAACAAATCATAAATCATAAATGTTCTCATCTTACTATCTACATTTGATGCAATTTCATCTACAATATAAATTACTGTAACAACTATTATTGATAATAATAGCATTTTAGCAAAGCGATTTGCTTTTTCCATTCTTTTATCAATTAATGATAATTCGTGAATCTCCTTTTCCCTTCTTTTTTTGTCTTTTAATTCTTTTTCCATATATTCTCCTTTTTCAAAACGATTTATTCTGTAATTCATATTATAAATGCATTTTTTAAACAAATCAATAGAAAAAGTAAGCGTTATCATAAATTTTATGTAATAATTCTTTCATTTTTGAAAGGAAATTTTATTTTCTATCATTTATCCTCATTTTATCCGAATAAACGACAAAAAGTCGGTTTTATAACCGACTCTTCTTTTCTTTATAAAGGTAAATCCTTCTTTTCAAATCTAATTGAACCAATTATATAGCCTAACAAACCAACAACAGCTAAAATAATCAATTTATAAATCCATGCTGTTCCATTATCCAAAATTGATACAACATCAAACAAAGAAATCAATGAAACATAATTGAAATTATTCAAAGCAGAAATTCTTACAACTGAAGGAATTACAGGAGAACCAAATAGTCCTAGCATTGTAGCAACCAAGAAAAACATTGATATACCACCACCTAATGCCATTGCCTTTTTACTTCTATCAAAAATGCATGATGTTAAATAATTGATACCTGAAATAGCAAACAATGTTACAAATGCTCCTAAATTAATTAATATTAATTTTCCATATGTTAAATCAGTTGTAACATTTGCAATAGCAAAACATACGCATGATGTAATTGTTGTAAAAATAAACATTAATAATAATGAACCTGCAAGATAAACAGCTTGTGTAAATGTAACTTCTTTTCTTCTTGTTGAAGTTGATAAAACATAAGCCATAGATCCAGTATCAACTTGTCCAGCAATCAATGAATTAGAGCACATAATCAAATAAATAATAGGAAGTAATAATCCAGCCATCTTAAAGAATATAGAACCAACAATTAATCCATATAAATCCATTGTTCCTAATTCATGAATACCTTCACTTACATTTTCAGGTAATTTATCTAATAATGAGCCTGCAACATCTATGAATAATTTATCATGAATTTCAACCTTTTTAGTTTTATAAGCTTCTTCATTTAATCTTGTGGCCTCATCAATCAATGAATATTCATAACTTAATTTATTTTGGAATTCAACGATGCTTTCATAAGCGATTTTATAAGTGTTTTTATAATCAAAGCCCATCGCATCATATTTTTCTTCTGTAACCTTATAATCCTTTAAAATATTTAATATTTCTTTTTTATAATCAGCAGATGTTAATTTAGCACCAACCACCATTGCACAGGCTTTAGCTGCACGATTTTCTAAATATTCATCTCTATCATTTGTTATAAATTCTAACAACGAAAAGCCTTGTTCACCATTATATTCATAACTTTCAACATCTGATAGCATGTAAAATGAAAAATCATTTATATATTCATCAGGAATTTCTTCATTATTTTTTTCATATTCATTATCTAATAAATGATTAGGGTTAATGGTTAGCATTGTAACCTTATATTCATTTGAATTTTCATCATAATATAATTTAATAGCATCACTTGCATAAGTATATGATGGAACAACATACATTTCTTTAAATTTGTTTGTTACATCAGTTGTTGCAGATGCTTCAATTTCTGATAATTCATTAGATAATTCTTCTTGAGCCTTTAAAGTATATTCTTCTTGCTTTGAAGCAATAATTTCATTTTTAGCTTTTGCAATATGTTCTTCTTTAATTTTTAAAGTTTCTTCAGCAACATATTTTGCTTTAACAATTTCTATAGCCTCAGCTTGTGTTTTTCCTTGAAGCATTAAAGCACCAATTTCTGTTAAAGCTTCGCTCTTAGTCATATCTTCGCTAACAGCTGCAGCAATCTCTTCTTCAATCGCATTCTTTTCACTTAATACACGTTCTTCAACAGCTTCAGTTATTTTTTCAGTAACTAATTCTTTTACTAAATTAGCTCCATCTAAATAAGCTTTTGCTGTTCTTTCATCTTTATATGCTTTAAATTTTAAAGCATTTTCTTTTGTATTTAATTCATTAAATTTTGTTGTGAATTTTGAATCAAATTCCTTTTCACCATTTAATGTCTTATCCTCTAAATTAATTGATGTTTTCTTAATTTCACTTGTAATTAATTCTTGAATAATAGTATCTTGGACACCATCTTTTACACCTGAAATATTACTTGTACCAGAAATTAACATAACGCATGATAGCATAAAGCATACCGCAACTGTAATTATTAACCACATTAAACCATTAGCCTTACAGCTTTGCTTAAACAAAGCCATAGAAAATAATCTTCTCTTATTCTTTTTCATCATTTATACCCTCCATAATTTCTTTAAAATGCTTCTCTAAGGTATATTTAACCTCAGAAATAAATTTAACATTTAGCTTATCTAGTTTTAAAAATAATTCATTTATTTTTTCTTTTTCTATTTCAACAGTATATTGATTATATTTTTCTTGAGTTCTTATAATCTTAAATCCCATATTTTGAAATTTATCAAATGACTCTTTATCATTAAATTCAATTTTAAAATCTACTTCATTTCTATTTTTAATAGCCTTCATATCTGCAATATCGATGATATGACCATTAGATATTAAAGCAACCTTATCGCAGGTATCCTCCATCTCATTAAACATATGGGATGACATAAAAATAGTTTTACCTTTTTGATGCTCACGTTTAATGATATTTAAAAATGCATCTCTCATTAATGGATCAAGTCCTGTAGTTGGTTCATCTAAAATAATAATTGGTGAATCAGCCATCAATGCGGCAACTAATGCTGTTTTTTGTTTCATACCCTTACTCATTCTTTTTAAATTCGCTTTAGGGTCTAGCTGTAATTCTTTTATTAAGGAATCCGCATAACTTAAATCAGTTATCTCCTTATATTCAGCTTGACTTTTTAAAAAATTAACACCTGTTTTTAAATCTGGGAATGCTATTTCACCAGGAACATAACCAACAAGCTTAGCTATCTTATCTTGATTTTTCCATGATTCCATACCATTTACATGAACCTCACCCTTAGTTGGTTTAATAAATCCTAAAATAGATCTTATTGTAGTTGTTTTACCAGAACCATTAGTTCCTACAAATCCTATCATTTCACCTTTATTTATACTTAAATTAATATCAAAGATTCCTCTTTCGTTTCCATAATCCTTAGTTAAATCTTTAATTTCAATTAATCCTTCTTCTTTTAATTCCATTAGAAGTTACCTCCAAATTCTTTATCTTCTTTATAAAAATGCATAAAGTAATCTTCTAGAGTTTCTTTAATGTTATTGAATTCCTTTATATTATATTTAGTAAAGCAATTAATGACATTATTAATATTCTTATCCTCACAAGTTATATTTAAAACAAGATTCTCTTTATCTTCTTTTAAAATATTGATGATATTTTTATCATATTCATTAATGAATTTTTCATAATTGTTTAAATCATTAAATCTAATACGATATTGTTTTAAAGATGCATGTTTTAAATCATTTGAAATAAATTCATCTACAATACGACCATCCTTGATGATAGCAATTCTATCGCATGTTGCATCTACCTCACTAAAAATATGAGATGATAAAAGAATTGTTTTACCTCTTTTTTTCTCCTCAATAACAAAATCAATAAATCTTTGTTGCATAATAGGATCTAGTCCTGATGTTGGTTCATCTAATATTAAAACCTCAGGATCAGACATAAATGCTGTAACTATCGCAAGCTTTCTTTTAACACCTAAGCTCATATGCTTTGTGTCACATTTAAGTTCATTATCCTTTAATTCAAATAAATTTAGCATTTTATTTAGCATTTCTTCATTATTAACATGATACATATGTTGCATCATATCAATAAATTGATAGCCTGTTAAACCTTGCGGTAAAGCAATTTCACCAGGAATATATCCAACCTTATTTAAAATTCTATCGTAGTCCTTAAAAGAATCCATTCCTAATATTTTTGTATTTCCTAATCCTGGATGAGAAAA
>JAEEGL010162278.1_pt1 | contig 10184 bp, 13 predicted proteins | sample 9134231 | NCBI WGS metagenome assembly JAEEGL01 (sample SAMN16246548, study PRJNA631951) | gut metagenome | biome: gut microbiome; feature: rumen; material: fiber-attached | host: Bos | place: Iran: Karaj | collected 2018-10
AGGAAGGAAATGATCTTGTTCAGCCGATAGAAAACAGTGATAAGGCATATGTCCGTATAGGCTTGAATATGAAGAAAGTACACCATTCTTTTGTTATCGGTTATTCGGTTTGTGATGAGAATGGTGCGGTTTTGTTCTGGTCATACCCCACAGACGATTATAAAGAAAATGTTAATATAAAAGCGGGGACAAATATCCTGACTGGTGAACTTCCGTCCCATTTTCTGAATGAGGGAGAATACTATATTTATTTATCGGCTAGTCTGCATTACATCCAGTGGATCGTAAATCCGGAAGAGGATTCCCCTTGTCTGAAGCTGAGTATACGCGGCGGTTTAAGTGATTCGCCGTTCTGGACATTAAAACGGTCCGGGGTGTGTGCACCGGTACTGAAATGGAGGGTGACGGATAAATGACGAGAGACAGAAGACCGAAAAAGTATAGACACCCAGCGCTTCATCTGATGCTGCGTACAGCAAAGCGTATTTTGAAAAAAGATGAGGACTACATACAAAGAGCCCTGTCTGTCGGAGAGGATTATGAATATATATCAGTACGGCATAATGGGGATAAGGAATATGGAAAGGTAATTTATGTAATAAAAGAAAACTCGGGGCAAGAGGGATTCTGCGCTACTCTTCGGTTTATACTGCTTTTTCTGATGTATGCAAAACAGTACGGTTTTGTACCATGTATAAAACTGACGGAGGAATTTGCTTATTATGACGAGGAAAAGAGCAGGGAAATTGATAATCCGTGGGAATACTTTTTTTTAGAGGCAGGATATCAAGGTGACGAGAACCATGCTAAGAATGTTGTTTATTCTGCATCAGCAGATATGACGAAAGTCAGGGAATGGCGGTGGATGGATGCATACAGGACTAGGAATTATTACAACGAAAGGCTGTTTAATTCCTGTTCGCCCCTGATCCGGAAGTATCTTGTTCTCAGACCGGAGATCATTCAGGAATCAGAAAAGCTTTTGAAAGAAGTACATGAAAGCGGCGGAAAAATCCTTGGCGTACATTTCCGGGGGACGGATTTCAAAAAGGGGTTTAAAGAGCATCCCGTATTTGTGAACGAGAAACAGATGATCAGGGCTGTCCAAAAAGCAATGGAAGAAACCGGGGCTGCGGCAGTTTTTCTGGCTACTGATGATGCATCATTCGGCAGGCACATAAAGGCATCATTGGGTGATACAGTGCTGCTTGTTCATAATGACGTGTTTCGGAGCAATAGCTCAAGATCTGTGGCATTTAGTGAAAACAGCCGGAAATATCATCATTACCGGTTAGGATATGAAATTGCCAGGGATATGTATACCCTAAGCCTGTGTGACGGACTGATGGCAGGAAAATCATCCGTGAGTTTTATGAGCAATCTCTATAAGCACAGCAGGGATGAAGCATATGAATATATGCATATTATCGATAACGGAAATAACAAAAATGGAAAGGCAGCAAGGGAACATAGATCCTGAACCATTACAGTAAAAGCTTATGAGCAAGGGAAAAAGAAGTATACAAACCAATATGGTTTTTGGACTTGTCGGCGTCGGCACAAACAGCAGCAGGCTTGTTGAGAATTTCAGATATATGTTTGAAGATATACTGAAGCTTGGCGAGACCGCTGTATTTGATGTGGAACGCACGGAACTTATGGGAAAGTATGAGGCGTATATCTGCTGTACCTATGAACGCGATGATGCCAAAAATAAGCTGGAACTTAGTGGCTTTGAGTACGGGAAGGATTATTTTTTTGCTGAAGATTTCTTCGGACTGCTGGATGACTGGAAGGGACAAAGGATTGCATATAAATCATATCAGGGGAATATAAAGGGATGGCTTAAAAGCATAATATTCGGATATGCGGCAGTGCATGGAAAAGTATTGCCGGAGGATGCACATTATGCCGTTTTGAAGGGGAATTATGGCAGCATCGAGGGAAAACGCAGCCGAAATTTATTTGTTTATGCCTTATATTTTGGCCTTGGCTCGCTGGAAGCATTGCCGCAGATTGTGGCAAAGGGTAATGACTACAGGGATTACGACCATATTTGTTTTTTTTCTGCTGCAGATGCGGTGAAATATAAAAAGGATTTTCCTTCAGCCACAGACAAGGTTACTACAGTGGAAGAATTAAGAAATCACACAATGGCCTCATTGTACATGCGGGCTGTTTATTATGACAGGCGGCAGAACGACTGTGGCTGTGATTTGCCATATAACACGATATGGATCGGAAAAGATGGGATGTCGAGGCTCTGTGACTGTCCGGATTTTCTTAAGGTTGGCTATGGTAATATAGGCCTGCATGAAGCTGCACAGGTATGGGAATCCAGACTGGCAAGGATAGTCCGTCTGTCTGTAATCAATAATTCATATACATTTTGCTCAAGGCAATTGTGTGGCAGACTTGCCGCCGGAAAGGAACAGGAAAAACTGCTTGATCGAAGAAAAAAAGAGGAACCAGGTTATCCTTCGAAGGTGTGTTTTGCAGGTGATTCCATATGCAATCTTCATTGTCCTTCATGCAGGAAAAAGGCTTACTTTAAGAATGACGAGAAAACGGGAGAGGGAATCCAGGCATGTATAAATTCTATAGTAGAGGCGGGGTGGCTGGATAAAGCAGAGCATATTATTGTCGGAGGAAGCGGTGAATCCTTTTTTTCACAAAATTATAAAAGGGTTATATACGAAGTTGGGACAAAGCGGAAGAATATTGTCATTATGACTAACGGAACGCTTTTTACTCCTAAGGAATGGGAAAAACTTGAAGGCAGGTATGAACATATTTCTTTTTGGGTTTCTGTCGATGCGGCGACCAGGGAGACTTATGAAAAGGTCAGGTGCGGCGGAAATTTTAGCCGTCTAATGGACAACATGGATTTTCTTTCGAATTTGCTCAGGTCTGGAAAAGTAGATAGTGTCAGCGTGATAATGGTTGTGCAGAAAGCTAATTATACAGAAATTCCTGACTTTATCCGATGGGCAAAAGTAAAAGGATTTGACGGAGTCAGTCTGTCACATATAAGAAATTGGGGAACATATGGCGATACGGATTTTTATAATAATGTTTCCATGTTTGACAGGGCTGGCAAAATGAAGCCAGAACTGGCTGCAGTGCTTGAAGATCCTGTCTGCAAGGATCCGATAGTGGAGATGAGATGGGCGGAGTGATAAAATTACTATTACAGGAGGGGTCAACGCTATGTCACAATTGAACCAGGAATACTATGCTACCGGGATGATGAACGAGCATCAGCTTAATCAGGTAAGTAATGCCTTATATAGCTACTGCAAAGTAATGCGTGTGCCTAAGCTGGGAGTAGCCCCCGTTGTGATCACTGTTCTTACGGGTTTGCTAATAACCCTTCTCATTGCTGTTCTCGGGGGGAATCTCTTGCTTGCTATAGCCGCAGGTGTCATAGTAAGTGCCGTGTTTGCGTTTCTTTTCGGGCTTGCCTACAGTTATCGGGTAGGAGCATCAAAAAGGCTCAACTCCTTCATTGCTGAAGACGGCGGACGGATGATGATCAGCGACTTTGCATCGGCACAGCCTTGTATGGGCGACCAGTTTAGGCTTGGCAGGCAATATCTGTTTATCAAAAACGGAGCTGTGCTCAGGCGTGACAGCATTACCGATGTAGTAAGGGTAGCAACTCGTTCAGGGGTGGGTGTGAGCGTTACTGTTAATGATGAAAACGGCAGTATGTCAGTACATCTTTGCATGGTGCATAGGTTCAATGACAGGGCAGAGATTGATGAGATACGTAATGCATTGCTGCGAAGGCCTTAGTAGGTATGAATGCCGAAACATAATCGGATTTTGTAATTTATATGGGAGAAAAACAAAAGCGGCAAAAACGACAATTCTTCCGTCCACCCAGTCGGTGTGTGTCTGTATTTTGAAGAACTAAAAATAAGATAGTAGGGAGAATAGAAAATGCTGGCACGTGAGAATTATTCGGCCGAACATATAACAGGATTAAGAACCAGAACCGGGGCGGATCCATCCATATTGGAGCGTACTGTATTCGCATTTGGACTGTTAGAGGCAATCAGGAGTGTTGGAATGCCTTTTATTTTGGCTCTGTCACTAAAAGTGGTTGATTTTTAACGAAATTTAAAAATTTCCCAAAATCACGATATTTTTCTGAAAATATAGTATAATATACAAGTAAACAAATTTCACAGACACAGAGCAGAAAACATATTCTTCTGTTCTGTATTTTTTTTGCACAAAAAAGGAGAAATAAAAATGGGATATTTTGCATCAGGCGCAGGCAGCGCAACAGTAAAGCAGGAACCGCGTTATGTTTTTTTCGAAAACACCTATGGCGATTGTGATGAAGACGGAAATGAATTTATCATTATCGAAGGGCATACTGCTGATGAAAACGAAGAAGGAACTGTAATCGCTACAGTTTTCATCACCCCAAGCGGAGACTTGGTGACTGATTTCCATCATAACGGATATCGTTTCAATGAAGAAGTTATGAAGCTCATTGAAGACAGCAAGAAAACTCTTACCTCAAACTGGGAAGACAGAACAAATGTGCCCCAGGACTTTGAGTTCAGAGTAATCTTCGACGATGATGACGACCGTGAACTCGCTGAAACCATACTTGACGCCTTTGACGAAGATTATGACTATGATGATGGTGACAGAATGATGCTCAAACAAAACGGTCTTAACCTTCTCGGGCAGACAAACATCGATTATGATGAGGTTTAGATCGAGAAGGGTGTTGCATAACATCTAAAACCGTGTTACAATATCCTTGCAAAGAAGGATTCCCTTACGGGTAAGTCAGAGGGAGTCATTAAAAAGGCTCTTCTGACCTTAAAAATCAAAGAAGGAAGAGAAATATGGTAAATTATTTAGGAAAAGACCTTACGAATGTAATGATCAGATTGATAAATTCTGATTATGGCGAGGTTGATAAAGAAAATGTTCCGCATATAAAATGGGGGGAAGAAACAGATAAATGTGATAGTGATGGATTTGATAAAAAATATCGACCGATAGACGGTTCTGATGAATATGTTGTGGATTATCTGTTGCCAAAAGGTACCATTATCTGTAGATATGGCACCAATAATGGACGATTCACAACTATAAAAGGAACCTCGTATGAGCTGTTGTCATTGCCGTATATCAAAGATACAATCGAATATCACGAATATATAGTATCAAAAGATGTTAACGTCAAGTGCTACGTAAAAAAGGGGATATCTGCTCCTATGTTTAATAGTCCTGGCGGCGCAATTCAGTTTAAGCATAAACAAATCATAAAATTAGAGTGTGAGGACGGATATTTACAGGAGGACTTCTCATGGATACAAAAAAATACATCGAAGCCTTAGATATGGTTTTAAGTAAAAGATATGAATCTCGCGAATATAGCCTAAATGGTTATAAGGAAGAAGCGGTGTGTCTCGCTTATAATAATGGTTGGATCGTTTTCAATGGCGAACGGGGCAATCACTATGATGAAGTAAAATGTGATACAATACTTAAAGCCTGTATGGAATTTATCAGAAAGATGACTCATAAAACAGAGGATATTTCTATTATGGAGAACGAATTCCTTGTTTTTTTCGCAAAAGCAGCATAATAAAGAATTATGTTCAAGCTCCCAACTTCGGTTGGGAGTTTTTTGCTTTTTGTAGTATAATATACGTATAAACAAATTTAACTTTCCGGCAAATGAAGAGGGGAGACTGTCCGAAAACTCGGTTGAATTTAATTGAGTGATTGCAATAAAGGAATTATTACAAGAAATTTTTGTATAGAAATGCACCTTGAAAATTGAATAAAGTGTATAAAAACCTGGCTATAAATACGAAGATACAGTATAATAAAAGTGTTGAAAATACTACATTTTGAGGTGATGTTTATGCATTATATTCAGGCTTTTGACAGAGATCAGATGATGATGACTTCGTGGGATTCAATGGTAGATCCAAGAAGTACTGCGAGAGTAATAGATGCCTTTGTAAACAGCCTTGATCTTTCGGATTATAACGTTAGAGTGATGGCAAAGGAAGGTAGACCGCCATATGATCCGAGAGGGTTATATAAGCTTTACATTTATGGGAACGAAAACGGTATCAAATCTTCTAGGAAGCTTGCAAGAAGCTGTAAAGTAAACGTTGAAGTAAGGTGGATGCTTTATGGCGCGGAGCCTGATTTTAGGACGATATCTGATTTCAGAAAAGATAATATAGACAGCCTTAAAAAGATTTTCGACGAATTTAACAAGAGGATTTCAGGTGCGGTAGATTGGGGGTTCACGTCGATAGATGGAAGCAAGTTTTATGCCTGCAATTCCAAAGATAATAACTTTACCAAGAACAAACTGGATGATAGGATTAAATGGCTTAATGGTCATATAGATGAGTATCTTCGCATACTTGATGAGGCCGATAAGCAAGATGCTTTTGAAGAAGACGAGGAAAAACTTACAAAGGAATTAATCGAAGAAAAACTGCAAGAAGCTCGTGAACGTCTTGAGAAATATGAATGCTATCAGAAGATTATGGAAGAAAGCGGTCAATCACAGATGTCCATCATTGATGCGGATTCAAGGTTGATGAAGAGCAAGAATGGTTTTGTTGTAGCTTATAATCCTCAAACAGCGGTTGACTCGGAAACACATATAATACGTGACTTTCATATGACAAATCAGGTAACAGATCATGGTCTTCTGGGATCGACGCTTGAGGGAATAAGGGAAGAAACTGATGGAGTTATTGAAACTGTAGCAGATAGAGGATACGAAAGCGAAGAAGACATGATCAAATGTCTTGAAAATGGGATTATACCGAATGTTATAACTGATGATGGTAAGGACGGATACGATATAGAAATACAGTATGAGGAAGCTGATGATGTAAATGAAAAAAGCACGGAACCGAAAGAATTGAAGAAAGCTTTGCATGCAGGAGTTATTCCTGATGCTTATAAAGATGCTATTGGTGAAATGAGTATTGTGGAGGCATCCAAAAAGGTAAATGATGAGCCGGATATCAAAGAAGTAAAAGGATATGTTTATGGAACGCCCAAGGAAATGCTGAATCGAGCAAAGGAAGGATATTTTGTCAGAGATCCCGAAAGGAATATGGTTTATTGTCCAAGCGGAGAAATCCTTCGTCAAAAATGTATTAAGAAAAATGGATATATTCGTTACGCAAATAAAAACGCATGTCGTCATTGTCCTAATAGAAACAAATGTTACAAGGGAAAAAATGAGTGGAAGGAGATAGATTTCACAAAAGACTGTTTAGAGAAGCCATGTAAAGATTGGTTGAAGGCAGAAGGGAAAGAGCCAAATACCGAAGGCGTTACGAAAGGAAAGTATCATTTTGAAAAACGGAAAGTGGTGCGTTTCTTCTTAAGGCCGGACAGGACAAAGACATCCGAAAGGATGTGCCTTTCAGAGCATCCTTTCGGGACAATAAAAAGAACAATGGGATTTAGTTACTTTCTGTTAAGAGGTATGCGGAAAGTGACGGGGGAGTTTGCGCTCATGTGCCTGGGATATAACATAAAACGAGCAGTAAATCTATTAGGCTTTGAAAAAATGATGAAATTAATGGTAACAACAGGCTGCTAAGATGAGAGCTTATACACTTTATTCAGTTTTTAGGATGAGCAAATTTTGAAAAACAAAAATCTAAAAGTTTAGATGTAAAAATGTCTACAAACCGCAGAAAAACTGGGGTTTTCGGACGGTCTGAGGGGGGGTGAAAACCATGAAAGATGTAGCAACAAGACTTGTAATGAAGGGTGAAAAAGCAGGCGAAAAAAGAGGCGTAAAATTAGGCGAAAAAGCGGCTTTTGAACGTGTCGTCAAAAATATAATGAAACGCGAAGGGATATCTAAAGTCGAAGCCGAGGCAAAAGCCAGGGAATTATTTAAATAGAATTAAACGACGTCTAAAACCCTCAACGTCAAGCTAAATGGCAATTCGAATGTTCGAATACGATTTATACAAGAAATGGAAAAACGATAAATAAAGTTGTTTTAAACTCTCAACTTCGGTTGGGAGTTTTTTGATTTTTGTGGTATAATATAAGTGTAACCAAATTTCACAAAAACAGAGCAGAAAACATATTCTTCTGCTCTGTTTTTTTGCACAGAAAGGAGCAAAAATGGGATATTTTGCATCAGGCGCAGGCAGCGCAACATTAAAAAATGAGAAGGCTCAGATTGAGTTAAAAAAGCTTTTGCGGGAGAAATGGGACAATAAGCAGTGGTGCGATTTCGACTATGACTTCGGCCGTGACAAGATCAACGAGGAGACAGAAACAAGGTATTGGATCGATTTTTCTGAAAGTGACGATCATTGGCACGAAGAGGATACATACGAGTTTCTTAATCTTCTTGTCCCGTATATTGTCGAAGGGGAGGCATGTTATACCGGAGACGAAAATTGCAACTGGAAGTACGTGTTTTCTCCGGAAGAGGGCAAGTGGCTCGAGGAATACGGCAGGGTGACCTATGAGAGCGACTATAAAAATTTCAAATTCGTAGATTCTGATGGCGACGGAAAATATAAGTCTAAACAGATAGACGAGCACTTGGAGGCCATGGATGAGGATTCCTGTTATATTGCTCAGCTTCAGCTCGTTGGATCATCTGCAAAAAAAATCAATCTGGATAAAAATGTTTTAGAAATTCTTAAGGCATACTATTCGGGAAAGGTTGTTAAGATTGAAAAGGATGTTGCATAACATCTAAAACCGTGTTACAATATCCTTACCAAGAAGGATTCCCTTTGGGAGAACAGAGGGAGTCCTTCGTGGGCTTTCTCTGACTTGGAATTATAGAGAAAGGAGAATATTTATGATGGGAGGTTTTATTATGGACATTAAGGTAAACATCTCGTGGGATGAAGAAGCTTCAGTTTATGTTGCTGTTTGTGATAAAATAGGACTTGCATTAGAGTCTGACTCATACGACAGCCTTATCCAGCGTGTAAAAGAAGCCGCTCCTGAAATGATGGAGTTGAATAATATCCAGGGCTGCACAACATTAAGTTTTCTGACAGACGAACGTCGGGTTGAGTGTGCATAATGGCAAAGAACTTCAATCGAGAAGTTGTTAATCTCGTAAAAGAAAATGGCTGCACTTTTGTGAGACATGGAAAAGGCGATCACGATATATGGTATAGTCCTATTTCCAAACGATCATTCACAATTGACGGAAATATCAAGTCAAAACAGCTTGCGAATGCAATTATGAAGCAAAGCGGTATAGATTATCGTTTTTCCCAGGCATAGCAAAAACTCCCAACTTCGGTTGGGAGTTTTTTTGCTTTTTGTGGTATAATATAAGTGTACAAAAACAACATAAAAAACACAGAGCTACCAAATAGATTGGAGGCGCTGTGTTTTTTATTGCCACAGTTCCTTCATATACAAGGGAGCTGAAGAACATTCCTAAGGAGGAGAAAAATAAAATGAAAGTAGAAAAAATAAAAACAGAACCCGAAGAACTGGACATCGCAGGAGCAACTCTTCTTTCCATAGAAGAGTATACAAGATATAAGAACATAATTCCTATATGCCATACGGAATGGTGGTTGCGCTCGCCCTCTGTATTCGGTGCTGCTGACCTCGCGATGAGCGTCCATAGTAATGGTGACACCGATCGCTACGGCGACGACGTAGGAATCACGCTTGGTGTCCGCCCAGCTTTGATAATCAATAATCTTAAATCTTCTAATTTCCAAATTGGAGATAAGTTTGTTTTCGGAAAACAGACATTGACGGTTATCAGCAAGGGGTATGCTCTTTGTGACAACATCATCGGTGATTGTAAGTTCAGAAGAGCTACGAATGTTTCGGATGAGAATAATTATAATGCATCTGATGTCAAAAAGTTTGTGGATGAGTGGTACCAGCAGAATACTGTAGGCAATGCCGCAAATTAGCAGTTGCCACACTGACAAAACCGTGTTAAAATATCCTTAACCAAGAAGGATTCCCTTTTGGGTGTAAACAGAGGGAGTCCTGCCGGACTTTCTCTGTTTAAAGTGCGCCCGACGGCGCACGTTTCTAACGGGTGAAAGTCCCTAATCCGCCCGACAGTGGGAAGGATATAGCTGAACAGCAAGGGTGTCCACCGTGAGGTGGAATCTGAAGGAAGCTGAAGGCGAACCTCTGGTCTGACG
>JAEEGL010912093.1_pt1 | contig 10184 bp, 4 predicted proteins | sample 9134231 | NCBI WGS metagenome assembly JAEEGL01 (sample SAMN16246548, study PRJNA631951) | gut metagenome | biome: gut microbiome; feature: rumen; material: fiber-attached | host: Bos | place: Iran: Karaj | collected 2018-10
GGATCGTGCCGCCCGCGACGACGATCGTCCCGGCGTCCTCGTTGTAGCGCGTGCCGATGCCGGCGCCGCCGTATTTGCCGCCGCCGCCGCGGACCGACAGCGTGCCGTTCGTGCTGCCGTCGCCGTCGGCCGACGTCACCTTGAGCGTCGCCCCGGCGGCCACGTGGAGCCCGGCCATGCCGTCGTCCGACCCGAACTCGTCGTGCGACCAGGCGCGGACGTAGTTGTCGCCCAGGAGCCGGACGACGACGTAGTTGTTCTTCTCGACCGTGAGGAACGACTTCTTCGGGTTCCGGTTCTCCTGCGTGATCGCGACGCGGTCGAGCGTGATCCGGATCGGGTTCGCCTCCGAGCTGCTGCCGGCGGGGACGACGAGGTGGTTCCCGTTCACGCTGTCCGCCATCCTCTCGTGCCGCCCGTAGACCACGTATTCGGTCGACGGGTCGTCAAACTCGAAGTCCGCGGTCTCCGGCACCTCGACCGTGGCGGCGGAAGCGGCGAGCGGGAGGAGGAGGAGGAGGAGCGGGGCGTAGCGCATCATTCGAAAACGTTTTCCGCCTCGAGCCGGACCTTGAAGAACGACGCGTCGCCGGGGGCGGCCACGCGGAAGGCGTAGGGCGGCGTGCGGGAGAGCAGCGACACGCCGCATGCTTCGCCGAGCGGCTCGTAGGAACCGACCACGGAGATCGCGCCGAGGACCGAGAACGCCACGCCCGGCGCCAGTTCGCCGGACTCCGCCACGACGCCGGCGGCGTCCTCCGCCGCGATCTCGAACGTCCCCGCCACGCTGCCGTCCTCGCCGATCGACATCGTCGAGACCCGGCACGTCACCACCGCGCCGCGCGTCACCGCCGCCGCCGAGAGCCCGAAGGCGGCCGAGAGGTTCGCCTCGGACACGGAGAGCGGCCGCGAGGCCGACTGCAGGGCGGACCGCCGCGCGGGGACCGTCGCTTCGGAGATCGGGAGGAAGACGTCTTCGTTGTCGTATTTCCACGCGAGGCAGGCGAGCATGTTCGCGACGTGTTCCACGGACGCGAGGTCGCGGTTCGCCACGCGCAGGCAGATTTTGCGCTCCGCCGCCGGGACGCTGTCGACCCCCGAGCCGATCGTCGCGTCCGAGACGCCGTAGACCGCCCGCGCGCCGTCGGCCAGGCTCGCGAAGCCCGACAGGTCGATCCGCGCCACGCGGTAGACCGTGCCCTCGTATTCCTCGGTCTCGTCCACCGGATCGAGGACCGTGGCGGGTTTCACGAGATACGCCGAGAGCTTTCCTTCCGCGTTCGTCCGGTCCGCGAAGAGCAGCCGCATGTCCGTGACGAGCTCGTCGTAGCCCGCGTGCCACGCGAACGCCACCTGCGCGCAGTACCATCCGTTCGCGTTCTTCGCGTATTTCCACTTGAGAGCCGGAGCGAGCGCGGGCGTGATCCCCCGGACGCGGAAGACCGCGGTCTCGTTGGAGACCGAGACGCCCCCCTGCATCGTCGAATGCGTCAGCGTGTAGGTGCCGTCGCGCGTGACGGTCCAGGCCTGGGTCCCCTCGTCGCCGAGCCCTTCCGCGACCGTGACGGCGGTCGGCGCGACCCCGTCGCTCTGCAGGATCGTCACGGAGGAGTCCCCGACCGGGACCCACCGGGTCGAATAGGTCAGCGTCTCGGAGCCGTCGCTGTCGCGCGTTCCCTCCCGCGTGTCCAGGAAGAACGCCCGCGACACGGCCGACGTGACGACCGTGCCTCCCTGCGCGGGAACGTCGTCGACGACGACGTCCTGCGCGAACGCCGCGGGCGCGAGCAGCGCCGCCGCAAGAATGCCAAGAATCGTTCCTCTCATTTCGGGTGTCCTTTCGAAGGGTCGGTTCGGCCGGTGTTCTCCCGTTTTGCGGCGTATTCTACCAGAGCCGCCCCCGCGCGCGCAAGCGCGTAATTCGGGTCTGCTTCCGCTCGGGAAAAACCGCAATCGCGGTTTCGATCAGAGAGGCGGCGGCTGCACGAGCTCCACGGTCGCCACGACCTCCGGGGCTCCAGTCCGAAAATAGGCTACTGGGCGTCAGCAGGGGTCTTGCCCGCCGTCATTACGTATATCTTTTCAGATGCGCTCTGGTAATAGACATCGTATGTGCCGGCAGCCACCTTGATACTGTCGCCGCCCGCGACGGCATCGAGAGCGGTGTCCGGAGCTGCATCGGAAGCACCCCTGTTGTCTGTCCAGTCGCTGTTCTTCCTGATCTTTATCTCGTCATCTGCAGCAAGAGCAATGCCTTTCGCAACAAAATAGCCTTCGGCATCATGGTACATCACCGCATCAGGAGTTCCGCCCCAGCTGTTGATGTTGCCGACCACACCCCAGTACTCCGGGGCCTCGCCGGCTTTCATTACGAACAGGGCCTTCTTCTCGGCATCCAGCCAGATGTCATAGGTGCCCGCGCCCGGCTTGAGGTTGTCGCCGCCGGAGATGGCCTCGACCGCGAAGCCAACGTCGGTACGGCCACCATAGTTGACATCCCACGAGTTGCGGTAACGGACATTGATTTCGTCGTCAGCAGCAAGAGTGACGTTCTTCCTTACGAACATGCCGTTCTCCTCTTTCATGGCGAGGTCTGCAGAGCCGCCCCAGCTGTTGATGGTACCTACCACGCCCCAGCCTATGAACTCGACGAGGATGGTCTGATCATCAGGGTCGTATGTAACCACATAGTCATTTCCTTCTTCGATGGAGATATTGTCACCGCCTGAGATGGCTGCGAACGGGATTCCGAGATCCTCCATGACACCGCCGACGTTCTCGGTCCAGTCATGGTTGAAACGGATCTTGAAGCCGCCTGCGGTAATCTTGGTGACAGGGCTTACCCACTTGCCGTCGGTAAGGGTCATGTCAACGTCGCCTCCCCAGCTGTTGAAGTCTCCGATAAGAGACCATACGTTGCCGTCGGATACTGGAGGTTCTCTCACGAGCTCGACGGTCGCGGTCACCTTGGCCGCGACCACGTTCGTCGCGCCGTCGGCGGCCGTGTTCCAGGTCGCGCGGTGCGGGCCCGGCTCGACCGAGGGCTCGGCGCCGGCGAGGAAGTTCGTGGCGACCCACGAGCGGCCGTCGCCGCCCTGCTCCGCGAAGGAGATCCGCGCCACGAGGCCCGTCGTTGTGCCGCCGACCTCGTAGTCCACGTCCACGAGGCCGTTCCACGGCCAGCGCTGCCGCGCGACGACGTTCGAGACGGACGGCGGCGCCGGCGCCCCGATTGTCAGCGTGCCGTTCGTGTAGCCGATGTCGTAGTTGGACGTCACGTCGCCCGTGGCGTTCGTGACGACCGCGCCGGACGGGACGATCCATTCCGTGCCGGGCTCCGTCCGCTGCCCGGTCAGGACGATGCTCGCGAGCGCATCGCCGGCCGCAAGGCCCTCGACGTCGACCTTGGCGGCGATGTCGGCGGGATCGGTGTAGACGGGGTCGCCCTCTCCCTGCGGCCGCCCGTTGTAGACGTAGGTCTGGTCTCTGGCCGTGATCGCAAGCGCGGCGGGCCGGATCCGCACCACCGCGGAGGTCGTCGTCGAGCGCCAGTAGTCGGCGTCGAACGCCATCCAGACCGTCTGTTCGCAGACGTTCGTGAAGAGGGGCGTCCCGGCGCTCCAGTCGTTGGTCGGCCCCTCCGCATCGCCGAGCGCATAGGACGCGCGCCACCAGTCGTAGAGGGGCTCGCCTTCGTCGTCGGAGAACGTGGAGAGCATCGTCACGGCCACGCCGTGGCCCTCGCCGTCGTATGGCGCGTCCCAGTCCGTCACGTCGACTTCGATCGTGCCGACTTTGCTTTCATCGATCTTGTTCACGACGAAGACGGTCGTGGCGCTTCCCGTGACGACGCCCTTGAGAAAGAGCGCGCCCGCCGGAACCGTTGCGGGCGTGTATGAGGGCTGGTCGGCGGGAATGGGGTCGGTTTCGTCGGTGATGTCCTGGGAGAGCTTTTGCGTAGCCGTCATGTCCGTTGCGTCGACGCGCGGGTCGGCCGCCGCGTCGTCGCCCTCATACACATAGCCGGTCGGCTCGTAGCCGTTGCCGAAGGGCGTGGAGCGCTCGATCACGTAGAACGTCTGGCCTGTAAGCAGGCCGGCGGTGGAGAGGGTCTTTCTTCTATCCATGCCATTCGGTGCCTCATCCGCATACTCCGGATTGTAGGGGCCGAACACGCCGGTAACGCGGATGGCGCCGCCCTCCTTCAGCTTCGCGGTGATGCGCGTCCAGCCGGCGTCGTCGAACTCGACCATGTAATGGTTCTGCTGCGCGATGTCGTAGATGCCGTTGAGCTTGAAGCGTTCGCCGTTATCGTCCGTGTTGCCGGTTATGTCGATCCCCTCGCCCTCGATGAGGTAGGTGAGGCAGCCGCCGTGCGCGTCAGGGTTCGCCGCCGCCGCGGAGTAAACCGCCAGCTCGACGGTCGAGAGATCGGTCCGGACGCTGTGCTCGCCGTCGTAGAGCTTCCTGACCAGGAAGGCGTCGTCGGGCCGCGTCAGCGTCTTGTCCAGCGCCACGCCCCGGAGCCCCGCGTCGAAATAGCACGTGTCGGGCGGCTGCCCGCCGCCCGCGAAAGCGGCGTTGAACGCGACCGCGGCGACCGGAATCCATGTCGAAATCTTCATCGTGGCGTCTCCCGTGTGCCGCCAATTCTACCAGAACCCTCCCGCGCGCGCAACGCGGAAATGCGGGCGGAAAACGCGAAGGGCGCGAAGAAGCGGTCCGGGTGCGGGTGCCTGCGATCCCCGCACGGCTCCGCCGCGCGGGGCCGGCACACCGCCTCCGGGCCGGAGCGTGGACAAGGACGCGGCGCAGGATCGGCGGCTCGCTCGGAGAGTTCGCCCCGCCGGTTCCAGGCGTCTAGGTTTCCAGACCTCTGGACTTCCAGGCTATTCTTCGGGCACGAACGCGACCCGGTTGCTTCCTTCGCAGCTCAGATACAGCTTGATCCTGTACTTGCCGGAGGCGACCGAGAGGTCCTTGCCGTTGTTCTCCGTCAGGTCGCCGTAGTTCGAGGCGTCGCCGTTCGCGCCGCCCCAGCTCACGGTCCAGTCGTCGTTCATCGCGAACCTGAGGGATGTCTGCTCCGCGAACGTGTAGCCGATCGTCCAGCAGCCCTCCTCGCGGTCGAAACTCATGTGTGTGGCGAGGTCGGTCACGTTCCACGAGTTGTGGGTGCCGACCATCGTGATGCTCCGGACGGCTTCGAGCGCGTAGGTCCCTTCCGCGAGGTCCACCTGGATCCGGTAGAAACTCGGCTCCGGGGTGGGACAGTTGGCCCCGCCGTTGTCCGCGATCCGGCCCTCGCCGGCGAATTCGTAGTCGCCGTTCCAGTCGCCGGCGTTCGGCCTGAACTTGAACTCGCTGTTGAGGTAGCAGTATCCGAGGTACTTGCCGTCGCGGTCCTTGCCGTACAACGGATGGGGAACGCTCCAGGCACTCTCGCCGCCGATTTCGTAGAAGAACTCATTGTAGACGATCGGCTCCTCGCGCACGAGCTCCACGGTCGCCACGACCTCGGCGGCGACGATGTTCGCGACGCCGTCGGAGGCCGTGTCCCACGTCGCGCGGTGCGGCCCCGGCTCGGCCGAGGGCTTCGCGCCCGCGAGGAAGTTCGTGGCGACCCAGGGGCGGCCGTCCGACGCCGCGAAGGAAATCCTCGCCATCAGGTTTTCCGTGTTCCCGCCGACCTCGTAGTCCACGTCGACGAGCCCGTTCCACGGCCAGCGCTGCCGCGCGACGACGTTCGTGACGGACGGAGGGGCGTCCACGACGACCGTGAACGGGAACTCGGGCCCCCACGTTTCCTGTCCGTCGGAGACCATGTCCTTGTCGCGCATGGACACGATGACGGTCCATACGCCCGCCCGGTCGAACGCGTGGGTGAGCGCCGTCACGCCGGGCGGCCCCTTGACCGCGAACTCGCGGCGGTCGCCGTCCAGCGCGAACGCCCACTTCGTGACGAACGCCTTGGAGGAATCGACGTAACCGTTCTCGCTGTCGGAATAGAGATCCAGATCGGAGGGCTCGGAGGTCTCCGCCTTGAAGACTTGCGGCACGCCCGACAAGGCGCGGCCGGCCATTTGGCCGCCGCTCTCGTTCACTTCGGATCCGCCCATGAAGGCGCGCGTGACGGTCGGAACCACGTTCGTGACGGTGAAATCGAAGCCCTGCGAACTCCACGTGTCCACCGTGTACCCCTCGTCCCACGTTTCGGCCGAACGCACGACGATGTCGTAGCCCATCCGCTCGGCGGGCGTCCGGTTGTTGTCGAGGAGGAACATTGAAAACGGCTTGGTGCCTTGGCCGCCCGAGATGACGAAGACACCGCGCTCCCAGTCCTCTCCGAAATCGGCGCTATACACGAGGTTGGAGGAACTGTCGTTCCGCGGCACGAGGAACAGGTAGCCCCCCAGTTCGCCGTTTGGCATCGAGAAGCCCTCCTCGCCGAAGCCGAACGTGACGACTTCCTGTTCGTTTATCTCGTCTTCCGCGAAACTCCTGGCGGGATTGGCGACGGTCGCCGTCACCATCTTCCGCCGGGCGACGCCCCCGGAAAGGGTCATGGCGTAGGCGTTGCCGATCCGAAAGGTCCCGGTGTTGGCGGAAGCCCCCCAGGCGTAAATGCGGATGGCGAACGTTTCGCCGCTGCCGACGGTAACGCCGGTGAAGTCGACCGTGAACGGATGCCCGCGGTCGTTGCCGTCCAACGGAACGTCCATGGTCCCGGCGGTGGTCCATGCCGAGCCGTCGAGAGACCAGCGGACTTCGGCCTTGGCGGGCCCCGTCTTGGTGCTGCGGAAGTTCATGGACAGCTCGCCGGGCGAAAAGGACCAATTCGTGACCGCCGTGACGCTGAATTCGAAGTAGGCGTCCTCGTTCCGGCTGGCGCTGTTCCAACCCTGCCCGCTATAGCCCTTGGCGGACAAGGAGAGAGTTCCGACACCATTCCCGGCGGCGATGTCGCCGACAGAGAGCGCATCCGGAACTATCGTAGTCCCGGTCAGCGTGTTGACAAGCGACCAGGTCGCCAGCGTCGCGGGCGGCTCTCCAAAGGCGGGCGCGGCGCCCGCCACGACCACGGCAAGCGCGGCGAGCAACAGAAGTTTTGCGATTCGTTTCATCTTGCGAGTCTTCCCGGCTTCCCGGCTTCTAGGTTTCTAGGCTTCTAGGTTTCTAGACTTCTAGACTTCTAGGCTTCTAGGTTTCTAGGCTACTCGAAGAGATCCTCCGCCTCGAGGCGGACCTTGAAGAACGCGGCGGGGCCCGGGGCCTTCACGCGGAAGGCGTAGGGCGGCTTGCGGGAGAGCAGCTCCACGCCGCACGCGGCGGGGTCGAGCGGCTCGAAGGCGCCGCCGAGCGAGGCCGCGCCGAGGACCGAGAGCTCCACGCCGCCGGAGAGCTCTCCGCTCTCCGCCACGACGCGCCCCGCGTCCTCCGCCGCGATCTCAAACGTCCCCTCCACGGCCCCGTCCGCGTCGAACGACATCGACGAGATCCGGCACGTCACCGCCGCCGCCGCGACGGCCGCGAGCGGCAGTCCGAGCGATTCCGAGAGGTTCAACGATTTCGCGGGCGCGGGCTGCGGCAGGGGCGCGGCAAAACTCGCCCCGGGCTGCGGGTCGGACTGCCCGGCCTCCGTCTCCGAGGAGGCCCAGGAGCCCACGAGCGGGAGGTAGTTCGTCCGGCCGCCCTCCTCCCACGCGAGCCACGCGATCTTGTTGTCGAGGAATTCCACGGTCTGGAGCTGCCGGTTCGGAACGCGCAGGCAGATCTTCCGCTCGGACTTCGGAACGCTGTCGAGCTTGCCGGCGAGCGTTTCGTCGCTCACGCCGAAGACCGCCCGGTCGCCTTCGCCCAGGTTCGAGAAGTCGTCGAGGTCGATCCGCGCCACGCGGTATTCGATGTCGCGGTAGGTCTCCGTCGCACCCAGCGGATCGACGACCGTGGCGGGGTCCACGAGATACGCCGAGAGCCGTTCGGCGGCGTCGTAGCGGTCCGCGAAGAGCAGCCGCATGTTCGAGATGGCGGCGACATAGCCCGGATGCCACTTCAGCGCCACCTGCGCGCAGAACCACCCGTTCGCGTTCTTCGCGTACTTCCACCGCAGCGTCGCCGTCGGCTCGGGGTAGAGCCCCTTCACGATGAACGTCGCCTTCTCGGGCTCGTACCCGTCCTCCCCGTCGCCGAGGGCGAAGGGGGTCGTCTCGTGCACGAGCTCGTAGGTGCCGTTGGCGACGACGCGCCAGACGTAGTCGCCCTCGCCGTCGAGCCGCTGAGCATCGGCGATCGGCGCCCCGTTCTGCCAGATCGTCACCGTTGAGTCCGCCGTCCCGTGCCACCGGGACGAGTACGTGATCGTCTCCGTGCCGTCGCTCTCGAACGGCCCCTCGCGCGTGTCGAGCCGGAACGGCGAGGAGGAGGCCGAGGCCACCACCGTCGCCGCCGTCGCCGGGGCCGCCGCGCCGAGCGCGACGGCGGCCAGCGCCGCCAATGCCAGTTTCATGGGTTTCATCTTTTGTGTTTCTCCTTCGATCGTTCGTTGCTCCCGCGTTCCGGAAGATGTCCTTCGGCTATTGCGTCACCGTGAGGAGGGTCGGCTCCGCCGAATAGGTGCTGGGGTGGACGGTCAGCTCCTCGAACTCGATCGGGTAGACGATCCCCTCCACGCCGTACCAGCTGCCGAGGAGGCAGGTTTCGCCCGTCCCGACGGCCTTCATGTTCCCGTCGTCGAGGCTGCCTTCGATCACCGCGGCGTCGAGGGGCCGGACGTGCGACACGTTGATGGTCCACAGGCCCTGGCCGGCCCCTTCCGCGCCCGTCATCCTCGTCGTGTTGAAACCGACCCCGTCGCCGACCTTGAACGCCTTGGTCTTCGCATTCCCCTTGTAGGTGCCGAACGGCGTCTGGTTGGTGTTGAATTCGGCGGTCCAGAGCGGGAAGAAATAATCGGCGTTGTACGGGACGTAGTCGTTCTCGGTATAGTTGCGGTCCTCCTCGTAGAGGGACTTGGAGAGGTCGATCATGTAGGCGGGCATGACGAAGCCCCAGTCGCCGTCCGCGGCGTTCTTCGCCCGCAGCTCGAACAGCACCAGCACCTTCGCCGCGGGGTCGGGGACGCTCGCCTCCAGCTTGTACATGTTCTCTACAAACGTATTGCCGTTCTGGATGTAGGAAAAATCCCGCACGAGCAGCTCGTCCAGCTTGTCGTTGGACAGCGTGGCCTTCTGGTACGTGGCTCCGGCCTCGACCTCCCTGCTGTTGTCGGCGAAGGGGACCACGCGCGCATACACGTCCCAGGCGTTCTCGTCGTATCTCTGGGGCCTGCCGGATTCGGGAAGGTACAGCTTGATTCCGCGCATGGCCGCCGTTGCGAACGTCAGGCTGTTCTTCATCTGGCATCCGGCGACCGAGCAGGAGATCGCCGCGCTCGAGCCGATCAGGGTGTTTTGGTTGAGCGTCACCGTCACCTTCCCTGGCTCCGCGGTCGTGGAGAACATGTCCTTCTCGTCCGACTCGACGGAGACGGAGGGCGTGGCGTCGATCTGCTTGTAGCGCGTGTCGCCGTTCGCGTCTTCGTAGGACGAGATCAGAAGGCATGTGCCGGAATCGCCGGGCGCGACGATCAGATCCGTGTCGATGTCGTCCGCGGATCGGTGATTGTCGCCCTGGTTGTCGTAGATATCGCCATTTATCAGCACGTATCCCGGGGGCAGGAGCCAGACGTCGGGCTCCACGAGCGCCACGGTCGCGACGAGATTGGACGCGACGAAGTTCGCCGCGCCGTCGGCCGCCGCGTCCCACGTCGCGCGGTGCCGGCCGGGCACGGCCGAGGGCTCGGTGCCCGCGAGGAACCTGGTCGCGACCCGGGGACGGCCCTCGTCGCCCTGCTTCGCGAAGGAGATCCGCACCTCGAGGCCCTCGGTGTAGCCGCCGACCTCGTAGTCCACGTCCACGAGCCCGTTCCACGGCCAGCGCTGCCGCGCGACGACGTTCGAGACGCCCGGCGGCGGGGGCTCCTCGATCGTCAGCGTGCCGTTGGCGTAGCCGACGGCGTAGTTGAACGTCACGACGCCCGTGGCGTTCGTGACCGTCGCGCCGTACGGAACGATCCATTCCGTGCCGGGCTCCGTCCGCTGCCCGGTCAGAACGATGCTCGCGAGCGTGTCGCCGGCGACAAGGCC
>JAEEGL010918565.1_pt1 | contig 10184 bp, 8 predicted proteins | sample 9134231 | NCBI WGS metagenome assembly JAEEGL01 (sample SAMN16246548, study PRJNA631951) | gut metagenome | biome: gut microbiome; feature: rumen; material: fiber-attached | host: Bos | place: Iran: Karaj | collected 2018-10
CCTTGATTACGTGATCATTATCCTCAATCAGAGTAACAGTAACCGTATCACCGGCTTTTGCTTTTTCCGGTTCTACTTTGATGAAGGGTTCTGACTCTTCAGGAATTGTAATGGAATAATACCTGTCAAACACTGCCGTGATCGTAACATCTGTTTCTGGCATCGTGAATTCATATCTGCCATCCGCTGTTGCTGCCACGGAAACTGTTCTACCATCATTACCTTTCACTTCAATGTAGGAAAGTTCACAGTTTTCAGCAGGGACAGCATCAATGTATACGGTATCCCCACCGGCAGCCTTGGTCCGGCTGGCTTCAAGAGTACCGTTTTCCGTTTTCCCAATCTTAATGGAGTATGGATACTTATTGACAATCTCAGCATAAGTACTGGGAGAGCCATTGGATTTAATAATGGCGTAACCAGTATCGGGATCCTTGGCGATAACACCTCCGGAAGGTTTCTTTATATAGAGTTCATTTCCAAGGCTGATATTGGTTTCAGATAAAATCGAGTGCTCATTTCCGCTGCAGGAAACAATATCAATGCCGTTACCAATAGTAATGTCATATTCAGTGGCGATGCCGTAGTTATTCCCTTTTGCAGTTAATGTACCGCCGGTTACCTGTATCGGCTGATTGGCAAAAATACCAAAGGTCCCTTTTCCGGAACCGGTTGCTTCGACTTCTCCGCCGGAGACTTCCATCTTTTTACCACCGGGATAGAACAAATAATAGCATGATATTCCTACAGCCATCTCGCCTTTTCCGGTAGCTGTAACCTTGCCGCCGGAAATGAGTATTTCAGCACCATCGATTCCCGAGGAGCCCTGTCCTCCTTCTCCGGAGGCGATGAGTTCTCCGCCTGAAACAGTTATTGTTCCGAAAACATCAATACCGTTTCCGCTGGCATTTACCCCATCACCGGCACTGCATTTACTGGTTATCGTTATTTTACCTTTGGTTAAGGTAAACCGGGAATCGGAAACGCCATAACTGTAAAAGCCGGTAGCGTTCGCTGTTGTTTCACCACCGTTGATGCTAACATCACCATACATGGCTCTGGCATTATAATCGGGACATGTTGCTTCTACAATTACAGTGCCGCCTTCGATAACTATGGCTGAAGCATTCAGGCCATATGCGGAATATGAATAGCTGCCATCTGTTGATGAAGAGGTGACATTCACGTAGCCGTTATGAATGGTGAGTGTTTTATTGGAACTGATGCCGGAAACATCATCGCTTCCGTTCGCTGTTATATTTACAGTGCCGTATAAAACAGTTACACCCTCTCCGCCACAAATGCCAACGCTGTTGGAGCCGGATGCATTTACAGTCAATTCCGTGCCATTGACAGTTACTTCCTTGCTGGCATATACAGCCCTGTTTCCTTCAGCAGAAACCGTACCGCCAAAAAAGGTCAGGCTGCCGTTTTCCACACGAATGCCATATGTTTTGCCGACCGCTCTGACATTGCCGTTGATGGTAAGGTCAAAATTCTTTGCGTAGATAACGGTGTCAAGTCCTGTTTCAAATACCGGATTATTAAAAATCAGAGTCCCGGTATCAGATTTAAACTCGGCACTGCCGCCATCATCAAGAATGTCGTACTTATTCTCGTCGGTAACCAATATACCGCCGACATACAGACTGGGACTGTTCTCATCCTCACCTTCTGCTTTTACAGCAACGAAGGGGGTCATGACAAACAGCATCATTGTTACAGTCAGTATGCTAAGAACTATCTTTCTAAGGCCTTTCATATTTAATCCCCCTATAATACAAAGAACATATTCTAAAAACATATTACTATAGTTTAACCAGTCAGGGTGACAGAAACACCGTTTCCGATTGGATCCTGAGTATAATTCAAAGCCGGAAAGATGATTTCCATTTCAATACACAGGATCACAGAGGCCCTGTTTTTGTGTGGTAAGGAATACATTTCCGAAACGGAGCCGCTCTGATCATAAGATATGGAAAAGTGCCGGCGTTTTTTATATAGTTTGGATAGAAATACGCTCTTTGATAGAAAGGAGTATGGAACATGGAACCCGCCGTGGAAGTGAAGTTTTATGATACGGTCAAAGATGAGCTGCTGAAATTCGCGGTCATTCTGGCCCGCCACGAAGGGAAATGGGTCTATTGCCGGCATAAGGAAAGAGATACTTATGAGATCCCCGGAGGACACAGGGAAGCAAACGAATCCGTCTATCAGACGGCGGAAAGAGAACTGCGGGAAGAGACAGGCGCCGAAGCTTTTTCACTGGAGCCGGTATGCGTGTATTCGGTAATTGGAAAAAACCGGGCGAATGAAGGCGGAGAAGAGATGTTCGGCATGCTTTTTTTGGCAGAGATCCTGTCCCTGGCAGAAGAACTGCACAGCGAGATGGCGGAAGTCATTGTGTCAAAAGATCTTCCCGTAAAATGGACCTATCCCGACATACAGCCGAAGCTTGTGGAAGAAGCGCACAGAAGAGGATATCTTTGAGGAGAAGGAAGAAGAGCCATGATCGAGATTCTGAAGAAACGGTTTCAGGACAACCAAAACCGCCATCCCGGCATCCGCTGGGAAACGGTGGAAAAACGTTTGATGGAGAATAAAGATGCTTTGTCCGTTTTGAGACGCATGGAGGAAAGCGGCGGGGAACCGGATGTGATAGGACTGTGCGAGAAGACGGGACAGGTCCTTTTCGCCGATTGCTGCAAAGAAAGCCCGATAGAAAGAAGAAGCCTCTGTTACGATGAAGAAGCTCTGGCCAAACGCAGTAAGAATCCGCCGAAAGGAAGCGCCATAAAACAGGCCGAGGAAATAGGCGTAATGCTGATGAGCGAAGAGCTTTACTTCCGCCTGCAGTCTTTGGGCGAGTTTGATCTGAAGACATCCAGCTGGCTTCTGACACCAAAGGAACTGCGCGAAAAGGGAGGGGCGCTGTTTGGCGAAAGAAGATACGGCAGGACCTTTGTGTTCCACAACGGGGCGGATTCGTATTATTCCGTACGCGGATGGAGAGGCTGTCTTCTTGTCTGAGACGAAGAGGATGGCTTGTGCTTCCCTAAAAAAAATAATATATAATATATATGCAAGGAGGTTTGCTTCATGAGAAACTATGCAATCCTGATGGCCATATTCGGTGTTCTGATCATACTGATGGGCTTGTACATTTATACCGGTCATGATGACCTGATTCCCAGATACCACGCCAAGGAAAAGGATCTGGAGTACCTCCGTTATCTCGGCAAGATCGTGATCGCGGTGGGGCTTGCCCCTCTGGGGAGCGCGATTACCGCCTTCTTCAGCAAAAACGACAGATTCTATCCCTTCGTCGTGCTGCTCGTTCTTTCCGTAGCCGCTTTGTGGATAGGTGCCAGGGAATACAAGAAGTAATCCACAAGGATCCCCGGATCCTTTTTTTGTGCCCGATGCGGACGGGTGATACAATAAAGCGGGAGGAAAAAACGCATGCGCAGACTGGAATCGTTCAAGGAAGCACTGATCTATCTTCATAACGGAGCCATCCTGTCCACCGGAAGCTGCCGCGAGATCTTCAAGGACAAAGAGCGCATAAGGCTGCGCAACGAGGGAAGCAGTTACTCCCTGTCCCTGGAGGAGTTCCGTACGCTGTTTCTTCAGGAGATCTTCTATTACCGCGAGGAAGACGGCGTGACCATAGACGAGGAAAAGGACATCGACTATTACCGCTATTACCGCAAGTAAAAATTCTGAAAATGCTTTCAGGCAATTAACTGTAGACAAAGACAATACGCGGTGCTAAACTTATGGCAATGAAGTTTTAAATCGGTACAGAGATGCCGGTAAGGTTCAGGACAGTTATTTATGTCGTTTTCACCTGCCGGGATCGGCAGGTTTTTTTACCGGCAAACTTCGTAGAAAGAGGATTTATGTCAACGAAAAAAGAAAACGTCATCGGCTATCTGCCGGATGAAGTGCCCAGCACGCTCCGTCTGGTTCTCTACGCGATCCAGCAGGTCATCGTCATGTTCCCGGCAACCATCACGGTTGCGCTGATCACCGGTTTCCAGGTGAGCACGACCATCTTTGCCAGCGGACTGGCCACTCTGTGCTTTACTCTGATCACCAAGAAGAAAATGCCTCTGTATTACGGATCCAGTTTCGCCTATCTGAGCGCTGTCGCCAGCATGTGCGCGGCTAAAGGATATGTGAAAGTGGACGGTATCCTGCCTGCCGCCGCCATCAGCGAAGCCCAGTTCGGCATCATCATGAGCGGCTTTGTCTCCATTGCCGCCGGTCTCATCGTTAAAAAGAGCGGCCGGGAAGCGGTCGAAAAACTGCTGCCTGCGGCCGTGACCGGTTCGGTCTCCATGATCATCGGCCTGACCCTGTGCGGCAGCGCCATGAACGATGCGATCACCACGGAAGGAAGCGTTCTGAACCAGAATCTCTGGCTGGCCGTTTCCCTGGTGACCCTGATCTCCACGATTCTGTATACGAGATACTGCAAAGGCCTTCTGGCCCAGCTGCCCCTTCTGCTTGGCGCAGCGACCGGCTGCATCTTTGCAGGCATCCTGTATTTTGTGAGCGGTGTGAACCTCTTCCAGGCCATGCCGGATGCGGCCCTTGCCGCTTCTGCCTGGAAACTGGGAAACGGCAGCATCTTCGCTCTTCCCGCCTTCACTTTCCCGACTGTGAGCCTTGAGTCACTGCTTTCCATCATGCCGATCGCGATCGCGACCATCCCGGAATCCACGGCCCATGTCTATCAGCTGGATATCTACATCAACGAACTGGCCAGACAGAAAAAGTCGGGCAAGAAATACGACATGGTCTCCCTGCTTGACAACAACCTGATCGGCGACGGTCTGTGCGACATGATCGCCGGCGCGGTGGGCGGCCCTGCCGGAACCAACTACGGCGAAAACATCTCCACGATGGCTATCACCAAGGTCTTCTCGACCGCGGTGCTGCAGGTCGCCAGCGTGTTCGCGATGATCGTCTCCTGCTTCACGCCTCTGATCAAGATGATCTACGCCATTCCCAAGCCCGTCATCGGCGGTCTGGAGATCTATCTCTTCGGCGCCATCGCGGCCCAGGGCATCGCGATCATGATCGACAAGGGCGTCAGCATGTTCGATTCCAAGAACATTGCCGTCATCGCCACCATCATGGTCATCGGCATCGGCGGCTACTACCAGTTCGGCGGAAACATTCCTTTCTTCGGAATCAGCATCCCCTGCGTGGCCGGCGCGGCTCTGTTCGGTATCGTGGTGAATCTGATTCTTTCCCTGAAGGACAAGAAGTAAGAATAAGACAAGCGGACTTAGGTCCGCTTTTTTTATTTCCTAAATCTGAAAGAAAATGAAAGTATAAAAATAAATTTCAGAAATAACGAAAGAAAGGTATTGATTTTCAAAGAAGATGGGGTAAGATAATAGTATGTTGCTGCGGCAACCGAATGAAAAACTCCTTTATGGCATATCTGTTCTCATTCCTTTTTACGGAAAGGAATTCGTCCGGAAGGCAATTCTGTTTTCCTTCCTTGTATTCTTCTATGGCTGACCGGACACAAAACGGGCGGAGAAATCCGCTTTTTTTGTCTTTTCCGGAAGTCGGTTTGCACTATATTCTTATTTATTATATAATGTGAACCATCGCAAGCATCCTGATGATGGAATGCAGGGAGGTTACTTTGGACGATCCGCTCATAGGACAACTATTCTTACAATTCATACTCATTTTTCTGAACGCCGTTTTCGCCTGCGCGGAAATTGCGGTCATATCCTTCAATGATTCCAAACTGGAATTACTGGCATCCCAGGGAGACAAAAGAGCCCTCAGGCTGCAGAAACTGGTTGCCCAGCCTGCCCGCTTTCTGTCCACCATTCAGGTGGGCATCACGCTGGCCGGCTTTCTGGGTTCCGCCTTTGCGGCCGACAGTTTTTCCGTGCATATAGTCAAGCTGTTTTCGCGGTTTGAAAACATACCGCAGAATCTAGTCAAGGGGATCAGCGTGGTGCTGGTCACTTTGATCCTTTCCTATGTCACGCTGATCTTCGGCGAACTGGTGCCCAAGCGCGTGGCCCAGAGGAAGGCGGAGGATCTGGCTCTGGGCATGAGCGGATTCCTTCTCTTTACTTCCCGCCTTTTTGCTCCGGTGGTCTGGCTCTTGACCTTTTCCACCAATGCCGTACTGCGTCTGCTCGGCATTGACCCGAATGCAATTGAGGAAACGGCGACCGAAGAGGACATCCGCATGATGGTGGATGTCGGAAGCGAGAAAGGAAACATCGACGAAAACGAAAAGGAGATCATCCAGAACGTCTTTGAGTTTGATGACATCACGGCCGAAGAGGTCATGACCCACAGAACAGACTGCGACATACTGTGGATGGAAGAGGGGGACGATGTCTGGATGGATCTGATCAAGACTACCCGCCACTCCTATTATCCGGTCTGCGACAACAGCGTGGACAATGTCATAGGCGTTCTGAGTTCCAAGATCTATCTGCGTCTGGACAAGTTCGACCGCAAGACGGTCATGAAGCACGCGGTGGCCCAGCCTTTGTTTGTGCCGGAGACGGTCAAGCTGGACGATCTGTTCCACACGATGAAAAAGAAGAAGAACCACTTCGCCGTCATTCTGGACGATTACGGCGGCATGAGCGGAGTCATCACGATGAACGACCTTCTGGAAGAGCTGGTCGGTGATCTGTATGAAGACGGGGACATGATAGACGAGAACGAGCCGTATCTGAAGAAAACAGCGGAAGACACCTGGGAGCTAAACGGTTTCGTGTTCATGGAAGATCTGATCAAGGAGATAGACGTTGATATCGAGGAATCGGAAGACTATGACACCTTCGGTTCCTATGTCTTTGCCCAGCTGGGTTCCATTCCCGATGACGGGACCACCTTTGACATCACGGCCGGAAGGCTGGAGATCAAGGTGCTGGAGATTTTGGACCACTGCATTGAAAAGGCAACGCTCCATGTGCTGCCTGAAGTGGAAACAAGCGAAGAATGATGGAAAAACCGCCGTAAAAGGCGGTTTTTCTTTTCCGTAAAACGCCGTTTTCTTTCATGCTTTTTCGGGCTTTGTTTCAGGGATATTCATGTTGAATTGTCCTATTTCTCAAGTTATAATCTATACATAAAAAGAAAGTCTTTTTATATTAAATTGGTTTAGAGCCGGACGGCTTTAAATAGAAGAAGAAAAGGAGAAACAAATGAAAAAGATTCTGAAAATCGCCTTAGTACTCTTCCTGGCCTGCAGCTTATTCGCCTGCAAGAAGGAAGAGGAACCCACCCCTCAGGGCGGCGGAGATGACATCGTCAAGGTTGCGGTTTTATTACCTTTTACCGGTGATAACAGCTACTTTGATACTCTCGCCAGAGGTGTCAAGCGCGCCAATACCGAATTGGCCGGAAAAGTGGATGTGAAGTTGGTGGAAGTCGGTAACACTACCGAAAAAGCCACTTGGGACGCCGCTTTTGACGAATACTGCGAAGACGGAGAATACGATCTGATCATCAGCGGTAACAACTCCTATGAACAGTTCATGTTCGATGCCGCTACCAGATATCCGAATCAGAAGTTCATGAACTTCGACTTCTCCAGCTTACCTCAGGGCATGGAAAGCATTCCTTCCAATGTGTATTGCGTTACCTATGCGCTGGATGACCTGGGATACGTTGTCGGTGCTCTGAGCGCTGCCTTAACCAAGACCAACAAGGTCGGTGTTGTTGTCGGTATGAGCAACAAGGCCATGGACCAGTTCATTGGCGGTTATTGCCAGATCCTGAACGACAAGGGCGTGGAATACTTCGTCCGTTACGTTGAAGAAAAATCCACCACTCCTTTCCAGGACCAGCAGGCGGGCTATGAGATCACGCAGGACCTGATGAAACTCGGTGCTGACGTTATCTGGCAGGTTGCCGGCGGAACCGGAAACGGTGTCATTCAGGCGTGTGCCGAAGACGAGAACGTTTGGGCCATCGGTGTTGACCAGGACCAGTACGCGCAGTTTGCGGAAAGCCAGCCTGACTGGGCGAAGTCCATCGTGACTTCCGCGTTAAAGAACTCTGACGTCGCCTTAGTGGAATGTGTGAAACTGCTTGTCGAAGGCAAGTTCGATTCCAAGTTAGGCACCCAGGAAGCCTGGGGTATTGCCCTGAACGGTGTCGGCTTAGCGGAAAACGATTACTACAAATCACAGGTTTCCGCCGAGATTCAGCAGGAAGTTGCTGATACCTTAGCGCAGGTTACTGCCGGTGAAGTGGTTGTTCTGGATACTATGGAACTGACCAATGAAGAGTGGCAGGCCTGGCACGATGCCAACACTAAATAGTTAATAAAAAAACAATTATGAAAGAATATGCTCTATTAACTGTTTAATAGAGCATATTTTATAGAAAAGGCGGGAGGAAACAATGGCGGAGACCATTTTAAAACTGGAAAAGGTTACCAAAGTTTATGGTAACGGTACAGTCGCTAACCGTGATATCAATATCGAGATCGAAAAAGGAGAGATCCATTCGAGTGTGGGTGAAAACGGAGCCGGCAAGAGCACGTTGATGAAAATCATCTTCGGCATAGAGGCTCCCAGCAGCGGCACGGTTGAGTACAAGGGAAAAGAAGTGCATTTCAACGGATCCATGGAAGCCATAAAAGCCGGCATCGGCATGGTTCATCAGCACTTCATGCTGATCCCTTCTTTCAGCATCGTTGACAACATCATTCTGGGGGATGAGCCGGTAAAGGGCATCTTCATCAACAGAGCCGAGGCGATCCGGAAGACACAGGAGCTTTCAGACAGATACAACTTTGAACTGAATGTGACGGATCTGGTATCGACCCTTTCCGTTGCGAAAAGGCAGAAAGTGGAAATCCTGAAGACGCTTTACCGTAATGCCGAACTGATCATTCTGGACGAACCCACCTCGGTATTAACACCTCAGGAAACGCAGCAGCTGTTCGAACAGCTACGCGATTTTACCAAACAGGGGCACACGATCATTTTCATTTCTCATAAACTGGAGGAAGTCAAACAGATTTCCGATAAGATTACCATATTGCGCAACGGCGTCAGCAAGGGAACTTACCGCAACGATGAGCTTTCCATGGCGCAGCTGACAAATCTGATCATTGACCGTGATTTGGAAAACGATATGGATGAATACAAGACGCATGGGGATTTCAACAACCAGAACGCTCTGGAAGTGCGGAATCTTATCATGAAACATCACAACAAAAGCATTCTGGACAACATTTCCTTCGCTGTCAAAAAGGGGGAAGTGCTGGGAATTGCCGGAGTGGACGGCAACGGCCAGGTAGACCTGGTAAAAACCATTGTGGGTATGGAAGAGGTTGACCATACGGGAGAAGTGATCATTAACGGCATTCCGGCGGACAACCTGTCCGTAAAGGAAAGAAGACGCATGGGAATGGCGTACATTCCGGAAGACCGCATGGCGGACGGCATCTCGGCGGATCTGCCCGTCTCCGATAATATTATCTCCACCTATTATGACAGGGAGGACATTAACGGAAAACTGTTCATGAAACAGGGAGAGATTGAAAAAATCTCTGACGATCTGATTGCGACCTTTGCGGTGAAAACCAAAAACAGCGATACCGCCGTGGGAAGCCTTTCGGGCGGCAATGTGCAGAAGGTGGTCGTCGCCAGAGAGTACAACACTGATCCCAGCCTGATGATTGCGGAACAGCCGACACACGGAATTGATATCGGCAGTGCGGAACTTGTTCACCACAAGCTGATAGAACTGCGTAACCGGGGCGCGGGAGTGCTTCTGGTATCCGCGGATCTGAATGAAGTCATTGATATCTCCGACCGTATCATCGTCATGTTTGAAGGGCACATAGCCGGGTATTTCCCGGATGCCAACAAGATCGATGAAACGGAATTAGGTATGTACATGCTGGGAGTCAAGCGGCAAACGGCAGAGGAGATTGGGGGTGCTTTGAATGACTGAGAAAAAGAAGAAACTGGATCTTTCCATTACCAACGACACGGTTTTCAACGTCATAAAGGTTACGATTGCGATTCTGATCGCCCTGGCGATCACATTTGGCGTGCTTTGCATCGTCAGCAAGCAGCCTGTCAACGCGTTCCTTACCATACTGACCGGAGCGCTGCGCAAGACACGCTACATAGGGGTCGTTCTGGAAAAGACGGTTCCCTACA
>JAEEGL010965371.1_pt1 | contig 10184 bp, 3 predicted proteins | sample 9134231 | NCBI WGS metagenome assembly JAEEGL01 (sample SAMN16246548, study PRJNA631951) | gut metagenome | biome: gut microbiome; feature: rumen; material: fiber-attached | host: Bos | place: Iran: Karaj | collected 2018-10
CGCGAGGGAAGGTTGAAGAAGCGGGAATATTATAGACAATAGCTGTGGGGTTCTTCATGCACTCTACATATAGACCTTGCTGTGGGTAGGAGAGCGAAACGGGAGATGCTGTGTTTAGTGATTGCTTGATTGTTTGCGAATTTGCCTGTTGGGCATCGCTAAAGCAATGTTTTAGGATTTCGTTCTCAATGCTTTGCAACGTGCCGTTCTTTATTAGCGATTTGGAATCGATGGTGACTCCGTATCGTTTGTTGACCTGTACAGCGAGTTTGATTGCAGTGATAGATGTCAGTCCGGCATAACCGAGAATGGTGGTAATGTCGAAATCAGAATTGTTGATTATGCCGGCAATCAGCTGGTGCAGTTCCTCCTCAAGAACGTTTAACGGTGCATTGGCGGTTGGAGTCGTTGCGGCTTTTTTCTCTGGTTTTGGCAGTGCCCGTTTGTTTACCTTCTGGTTTTGGTTCAGTGGGATGCTGTCGATCTGCATCGTGACGGCAGGTACCATATATGGTGGCTTGCAGTCGAGGATGAAGCTGTTCAGCGCGTCGATATCAATATGGTCATCGCTGACTATGTAGGCAGCAATGAATTTTCCTCCGCCTTGCTCATCAAAAGCCTGTACTGTGGCATCCTTTATTCCAGGGAACTCACGGATAACTGTTTCTACCTCTTTCAACTCGATGCGGAAACCGCGAATCTTCACCTGACCGTCACGGCGCCCGACAAACTGGATGCTGCCATCCTGATGATAGCGGACTATATCGCCTGTTCTGTAAACTCGCTTGTATCGAGCGTCTTTCGAGAAAGGATTCTTTATAAATGCTTCGGCTGTTTTCTCCGGTCGGTTCAGATAGCCGCGACCCACCTGAGGTCCGCTCGCCCACAGCTCGCCCACAGCGCCTGCCGGCAAGCGATTGCCATGTGAATCTACAATATACAGGTGCATATTGTCGATGGCTTTACCAATGGGGATGTCCTTTTGCCTGCCATCCACCTGATAACAGGTCTCGAGAATGGTGGTTTCGGTAGGTCCATAAGCATTATGCAACTTATAGCCCTCAGGTGGTTCAAGCGATGCGAGTTTCTCTCCGCCAGTGGTGAAGTGCTTTAATGAATGGTTCTTGATGGTTGTAGCAAACTGATAAGCTACCTGTGTGGTCATGAAAGCATTGGTGATGTGTTCACGCTCGAAATATTCATTCAGGGCAATCAAGTCCAAGCGCAGCTCCTCAGGAATGACATAAACCGTGGCTCCACGTGTAAGGGCAGGATAGGTATCGTACATGTTAGCGTCAAACCCATAGGACGCATAGGCTGTGACCTTATCTGTCTCCTTAAGGTCGAAATAACGATGATACCAATGTATGAAAGCTACGAGATTGCCATGCGTGAGCTGACAACCCTTAGGCGTGCCTGTTGACCCCGAGGTGTAGAGCAGGATGAATAAGTTGCCGGGGGAAACCTCTACATGTTGTGGTGTCGTTGTTTCGATATTTTGAATATCCTTTGTGAGTAACACCTCACCCTGATATTCATCCACAATGGGACGCAATTCCTCGTCGGCAATCAGCAGTTTGGCATTGGCATCCTGCATCATGAAGTTCAGGCGTTCTTTCGGATAGGTGGGATCCAATGGCTGATAGGCGCAGCCTGCCTTCAGTACACCTAATGACGCAACAGGCATCCACTCGCATCGTGGAATCAATACGGAAACTACATCTTCAAGTCCTAATCCCTTAGAGACAATGTAACCGGCGATGCGGTCGCTCATCTCGTCAACCTCGCGGTAAGTGAGCTTAGTATCTTTGTGAACCACAGCAATGTTGCCTGGAGTCTCTTTTGCCTGACGGCGGAACAATGAGACGACGGTCTGCGTGTCATCGTAAGGCACTTCGTTCTGGTTGAAGGAATCCAGCAACTGAATCTGTTCCACTGAAAGCAGCGACACATCAGAGAGTGGGGCCTGTGGCTTGTTTATGAAAACCTTCAGAACATTGGCAATAGATTCGGTGAGCTGATTTACCAATGATTCGCTATACTGACCGTTGTCATATTCCGTTACGATACAGGGCTGTCCGTCGTGTATTTCCAAGCGTACTATCAAGCGGAATTTAGGAGCACCCGCTTCTAAACTTTCAACACTTACCTCATGTCCGTTCTGCATATAGCGGGTCACCATTCCCAGCTGATAGGCAAAGGCGAGTTCTGGCGTATAACCATAGTCGGCGGCAATGCGGGCAAAGGGATACTGCTCATGTCGCATCGCCTCGTCAAATCGTTGGCTGACATCTTTGATGAAGTCCATTACGCTCCCGTCAGTAATTTTGGCAGCGAGAGGAAGGGTATTGACGAACATTCCGAATGTGTTCTGAATACGGATATTTGAACGTCCGCTAGAAACTGTACTGATATACAGGTCCTCGTTGCCAGTGAAGCGGGCAAAGACCAATAATGTGGCAGCCAGTGTGAGGTGTGCCGGCGTCACGGGGTGTTCCCTACAGAACTGCTCAATGGATTCTAAGTCGATGGGGCGATACAATTCGGATGATTTCTCGCACTCATGAGGTGTTGTCAGGTCGGATGGCAACTCCGTAGCTCCCTCGCATGCCCCTAGCAGATTATCATAGTAAGCCTTGTGTGCCTCGGTGGAATCTTTTTGCTCGTCGGCAGCGTGATTCAGATGTGTATAGGTCTCAATCTCGATATCCTTGCCCTCCAAGACATCACAAAGTTGAACAATAAACAGGTCAAGCGAACTACCGTCGAATACCAGATGATGGATATCTAACAGCAGGTAAACACCACTCTCTGTCTTTGCAATCTCCATTCGGCAAAGCACATCCTTGCCCAAATCAAATGGGCGAACAAAAGCCTTCTTATGTTCTGTGAGCTGTGCGTCTGAAAGGGACAATATGGGAATATCGATATCAACAGGTGCATAGCGTTGCACAATGTCATCACCATCTGCCTCAAAGTGCACAAAGATGTGCTTGTGAGCATCTAAAACTTTCAGCACAGCTTTGCGAAGCTGCTCTGAATCCATATCAGTTGGAAAACCGAGTACCCAGGGGATGTTATACTGAGTGTCTTCAGGGTTATTGATACAGTCGATATAAACACCTGTCTGGGAGAAAGAAAGCGGTGCGACCGTAATTTCATCTATGGGTGACTGGTGTTGTGTTTCGGGTGATGATTGATGGGTGATTGCCTCTTCTATCATCAGAATCGTAGCGTCCTTGACCAGATTTCTGGCATCCAATGCTACACCAAATTGTTTGTAAGCTGTAGCTGCCAAACGGATTGCTGAGATTGAAGTCAGACCTACATAGCGGAGCGGTGTGTCGATCCCGAAACCAGTGTTATGAATTATCTTTCCCACCATCTCTGCCAATTCGCGCTGTAGCTCATTTTCTGGCTTTCTGACTTCGGCCATCTGACTTATAGTCTCTTTATTCGGCTTAGGTAAAGCCCGTTTATCTACCTTTTGGTTCTGATTCAGAGGAATGTGCTCAATCTGCATTGTAGCGGCAGGCACCATATATGGAGGTTTGCGTTCCAGGATGAATCTGTTCAGTGCATCAATGTCAATGTGCTCATCACTTACGATATAGGCTGCAATATACTTTCCTCCGCCGTCCTCATCGAAAGCCTGGACGGTGACATCTTTGATGCCAGGATAATCTTTGATAACACTTTCCACTTCACGCATCTCAATGCGGAAACCGCGAATCTTCACTTGACCATCACGGCGTCCTATGAACTGCAAGTTACCATCAGGTAGCCAGCGAACGATATCACCTGTATGATAGACACGATCGTAATCAGGCTCTTGGCAGAAAGGATTGGTTGTAAAAGCCTTGGCATTCTGCTCTGGGCGGTTCAGATATCCACGGCCCACCTGAGGGCCACTGATCCACAGTTCGCCCTCCTGTCCGCTCTCTACCAATTGTCCTTGCTGGTCTACCACATAGAGTCGGAATGAATCGAGTGGTTTGCCAATAGGAGCGTTCTTCTCATACTGATGGATTGGATATATCGTTGAGAAAATAGTACACTCTGTAGGACCGTAGCCGTTGTGCAACTGGAAATGTGTCGGTGGCTCCACGGGAATGAAACTCTCTCCACCTACCGAAAGATGTTTTAACGAGTGGTTGTCTATCTCTGCAAACTGACATCCTACCTGAGTGGTCATGAAAGCATGGGTGATGTGTTCACGCTCGAAATATTCATTCAGGGCAATCAGGTCGAGACGAATCTCTTCGGGAATTATATATACAGTAGCACCTGTAGTCAGGGCAGGATACATATCCATCATACAAGCATCGAAGCCATAACTGGCGTAGGCAGCCACTTTGTCATCAGGTTGCAAGTCATAGTAACGGCGGTACCATTGGCAGAACGTCACTACATTCCTGTGTTCCAGCATACAACCTTTAGGAATGCCCGTTGAACCAGAAGTGTAGAGCAGGATGAACAAAGACTCAGGTTTAGGTTCTGTCAGCTGGGATTTTTCAGTTAAGTAAATGGCGTCTTTCGTCAGTAGTGTCTCTCCCTGATACTCATCTACTAAAGGACGTAATTCCTCGTCGGCAATCAGCAGTTTGGCATTGGCATCCTTCATCATGAAGTTCAGCCGCTCCTTTGGATAACTGGGGTCTAGCGGCTGGTAAGCACAGCCTGCCTTCAGTACACCGAGAGATGCAATAGCCATCCACTCGCATCGTGGAATCATGATTGAAACGACATCTTCTTCTTTCAATCCCTTTGAGGCGATATAGTTGGCTATGCGGTCGCTAATAACGTCAACCTCTGCATAAGTATACTTTTTTTCTTTGTAGACTACTGCTATGTGCTCAGGAGTCTCTTTCGCCTGACGGCGGAATAACGAAACGATGGTCGTACTCATAATTGTATTGTATATTGCGTGCTAATATTTTTTTTCATGACTATATTCAAGGCTTAAAAAGGCCGTTTGCCATCAAGACTGCCGATAAAAAAACATATAGATATGGCAGATTGTAGCAAGAATCATCAGGATGGCTGGCGTAATTCACATAAAACCCAAACTAAATTCTGCTCAGCTGTGCTGATTGTTTCATTATTTTATTCGAAGTTGAAGAGATTGATGAATCCAGTCATTTTGAACACGTTCTTGATGTCGTCGTTAAGCCCTGTGAGGGTAACGGTGTGGCCGTGTGCCTTGGTTTTCTTGAGGATGCCGAGCAAGATGCGGAGTCCGCTGGAAGCGATGTAATCAAGTTTTTCACAGTGAATGACTATATCCTTGTCGATGTTGTCGTTGAGAGGTGCCATCTCCTTTTCTACCTCGATAGCAGCAACTGTGTCGAGTTCTCCCTCAAAGGTGGCAACCAGCTTGCCGTCAATTTCATTGATTGTAGTTTTCATAATAGTGTGATTTATTGTGTGTTATTAAAAAAATCAAATTAGGAGTCTCTCAAAAGAAAGTGCCTTTGAAATGTGAATACAAAGTAAATGCTTTTTTCTTTAAAATGCAATTTCCTTTTTGATTAATTGTTGTCTATGGTCAATCGCATTACTCTAATTGGGTGGTTTTTGCCATGATACATGTTTTCGTCTACGCAGGTCTCGCCTGTTGGTATGAAACCGCATTTTTCCATTACTCGCCCTGAGGCATTATTGTCAATAAAGTGACCGCTGATCAGTGATGGAATGCAAGTGTTGTTGCTTATGTGCTCAAGCATCAGCCTGAGTGCTTCGGTGCAGATGCCTTGATTCCAAAAAGGTTTTCCAATCCAGTAGCCAATGAGGGGTTCTCCTTCGCGAGCAGGTAGTTTACAATCGCATGAGGGACCGTAGCCTATTGCACCAATCGCTTCTCCTGTTTCTTTAAGAACAATAGCCCATGTGGAGTCGTTGTTGAAGATTGTTTGAATTATATTTAAACTTTCATCAACACTCTGGTGTGGTGGCCAACCAGCTCTAGACCCAACATCAGGGTCTGATGCATATTTAAAAAGAGTCTCTGCATCACTCTCGCACCATGGGCGCAGCATTATCTTTTCGTTCTCGATTATACCTTCATATGTCAGCTGTCCTGGCAAGCGAAGTTTTTCTTTTTTGGGGAATGTGGCTTCGTAAGCTCCAAATGCTTCAGGCTTCTCTTCAGCGATGAAATACCCTTTGGGAGGACAATAAGTTGCCTCGACAATGCCATTATTCTTTAACCAATCAGGAATCAACTCTAGAGCAAGGAAATATGGCACATCGGCATCGCGTGGCTCGGCATGGTAGTGAATGCCAAGTTTGCTGGCTAGGCCAAAGCCGGCATGTTTGTAGAAATTTATATTCCCCTCCATGCAGAGGAATCCAATGCCAAATTTGCGAGCCTTATCAAAAGCGTGGTTTAATAGTTTTAGACCATATCCTTTGCGTTGGTAGTCGGGATGGATGCTGATGGGGCCAAAAGTCCATGACTGTCGGCGTGTGCCGTCATCAAGCACCAGTTCGGCCTTCGAGAACATGATGTGGCCTATAATCTTGCCGTCCTCTTCCATAACAAGGTCTAGTTCGGGAATGAAGTCGGGGTTGTTTCTGTACTGGTTAAGCACAAAATGCTCGTAGCATCCAGGCCGATACACATTCCAGAATGCCTCACGCGTGAGTTCCTCGACCTCGCGGTAATCACTCGGTTTTTCTAATCTTATATTCATTGTTATGTGTTTTAATTGCAAAGTTAAAGAAAAAAATATTGCCAGCAAACTATTTATATTAATAGGTAATTCACGGAAAACAATTTTTCCGTGAATTACCATTGAAGTATATTATTGCGAAGCTAGGTTACATTCTTGCTTTCTGCTTCTCGCCAGCACCTGAGCCGCGGTACTTACTGCCTGCGGTGTTGAACTTCCAGGTGAGATCAAGCATGAAAGTGCGGCGGGCGGGGTTGTATGTTGATATCTCGCGAACGCCATAGATTACTGCACCAGTCTTGTTGGTGTTGAAAATATCATTGCATCGCAGGTCAGCAGTCAGTGTTCCCAATCGCCCGAGGCTGAAGTCGCGTTGCACGCCCAGCGATGTGTTAAAACGGGTTTTGGTAAGGCGGAAGTTGTTGTAGTCACCACGTGATGCCCATACCATGATGGCGCTCAAACGGAAGCCCTTTGGTAACTCAATACCGTTTTGCCACACGAGGTTCATAAAGGGGTGGTTGAGGGTGAGGATTGAACCATCGGCGCAAGGAGTCTTATAGTTTTGGAACACGACAAACGCACTCCATTGTGGATGCCAGCAACCAATCACGGGACGTGCTGAAAAATTGATTGACAGTTGGTTGAAGTCCTCGGCGCTGTTAATAGGTCGGACGAGGCTTACCAATGGGTCATCGGCCCCGGGATAAGGCTCTGTCGACATGGTTTCACAGTCCTTGATGCGTCCATAGTTAAGGGTGAGATTCATCCACTTGTAGGCACTGTTGAGCACAAGGCTGTGAGTGTAGGTTGGCTTCAGGTAGGGGTTGCCGCTCTGGTAGGTGTAGCGGTTGATATAAATGGTTGAACTGGTGAGGCTGCCGTAGTTGGGGCGTTGGATGTCGCGACGATAAGAAAGCGACACTTGAACGTTTCCTATAGGCATTGAGATTACTGCTGTGGGGAACCAGTCACCATAGTTGCGGCAGACCTCGTCCTCGCGAATGCCAAAGTTGAAGTAATCGTTCTTGAGGTGCTCATAGCGCAGTCCCACTTGTGCAAACACTCGGCCAAACAGTCTTCCATATTCTATGAATGCTGCTGAAGAAGACTCGTTAATCTTGGTGTCGGTGGTCTTCACGGGTACAGCATCGGTTGCAGTAAATGAGTAGGCATCGGTGCGGTGGTTGTGGGAGTACTCGCCACCGAGCGACAAGTTGCCGTTCCACACGGGATAGGTGAATATTAACTTTGTTGCCCAGAAGTCGTTACCGCTGCGGGTATTGCTCTCAATGCTACGCTGTGAGGTCTCTCCAGCAGCCGATGTGGCAGTTTCAAATGTGCTGCCCGGAGTCTCGGTCTTGTCGAAAAGTCCGTCCAAATTGAAGTCGATGCCAAGTTTACCAATCTTGCCGTTGTAGTAGGCGTTGAAGATGTGCTTCTTGAAGGTATCGCTTTGCTTGATGTCGCTCTCGGAATGCTCTGTTAAGATGCCGTTTACATAATTGTCGGTATAGAACATGTCGCTGAAATCGGTGCCGGGATGCCGGTCATATTTATAGAATGCACCCAGACTATGGTTTTCGTTAAACATATAGTTCACCTGCAGTTGTGGCGACCATCCCTTCCAGATGTTTTTTCCTTCCTGAGTTGTTACGCTCTTAATGTGTTCGGGACCAACGTAGTAGATAAGCGCGTTGTCCTGCAACTGCTTGCTGTGACCATAGCGTCCTGTCCAGAACGATGCGGTGAGGTCGAGGCCACCAATACGGTAGTTCATATCGAGATTGTTTGCAATGGTATAACCATACTGGTACATGCCATTCAGATTGTCCTGGAAACTAAATCCTTCTCCTTGGGCTTTCTTTAACTGGATGCGTACTACAGCCTTAGTTGATGCAGCATATCGTGCGCCTGGGTTTTGGATAACGTCAACATAGTCAATCTGGTCGGAACGCAGACGAGAGAGTTCATTCATGTCCTGAACCTTGCGGCCGTTGATATACACCTCGGCATCACCACGACCCAGCACTTTCACACCGCCATCACGTTCAGCTTCGAGTGAAGGCACCCTAGCTAAAGCATCGCTCACGGTTCCTGCTTTTTCAAGGATAGTACCATCGATTGTGGTGCGCATAGCTTCACCTTTAACTCGTGTCTTGGGCAAATTGCTCACTACCACAACTTCACCCAGCAGTGTGGCTTCGGGCAACAAGGTGATTGTGCCTAGATCAACACTACTAGAGTTGATATACAATGTCTGGTAACCTATATAGGATATCTTTACCAGTCCACCATTTTGCAATGCAGTAAGATTAAATGCGCCTTGCTCGTCGGTAATACCACCTTGTACATAAGCCGAGTCAGGTAACGACAACATCACAACATTTACAAATGGCATAGGCTCGCCATTCTCATCTATCACTTTCCCGATAACATCGGGATTTTTTGCTGCGGCGCTCATAGCTAACATCATGATAGCCATAAGCCCCAATAATTTAAGATTAGATTTTCTCATTTTACTTTATGCTTTTAATTGTGCTTGTTATTTGCTTTGTCTGCTCATTAGACGTTACAACTGTTCAAAATGTTTCAGTATTTTTTTAGTTATTCTCATTTTTTTAAACATTTTAACAATAATCACGTCTTAAACAATCCTGATCAGCGGATTATTTTCTGCATGATTTATGACGCAAAATTACTACTAGAATTACAGCAATAACAAGCTTTTGGGATATTCTGCACTGTTTTGTGACGAATGGCAGAGAAATTAATGTCAGTGATGTTCTGAAGGAGTGAGCCGACGGTTTACAGCAAGATTGACCACTTCTCGGTCTCCACACGGAACGCAGAGATAAGTTGAGTCAGTTGTGTTGTGTCAATCATAGTTGTTTGCAGATTTGATACAGCAATAGTATTATGATTGTTCGGTAGACTAAAAGACACAAATAATTAAGAAACGAAACAAAAAATGCAGGTAAAAATATGCTTTAAAGCATGATTTTGACTGATGTGTTCAATATTTGAACATTTTTTAGTCTTTATTACTTGGCGTATCTATATTTTTCGTATCTTTGCCTTTAGTTTCAAAGGAAACTGACACATAGCTCAATTTCATCTCGAATCTGCACCTCGACAAGAAAGAGAGTACATCTATACTCATTGAAGCGGCGCTATATAGCGTAGGCTTCACCATAGAGTATAGAAGGCAGTGCAGAGCCCGAGATGAATATGGTTTGGGTCTGCGCTTTTTTTTGCTCATTAAATGATGGTATTCATTAATTAAAATAACAATAACAATGAAAAAAATTTATTTATTATTAATTGCATTGTTGATTGCCATTTCATCATTTGCACTTGACACAAATGGAAATTATGGATTCAAGCAACAATCTACTTCAGATGGCTATCAACAATATGTTGGTAAATCATTTTATGTGCGCCCTGCATATGGTTCTCTTGAGACTTGGGATAAATCAGGTTTTAAACCTAAAGATGAAAACTTTGGAG
>JAEEGL013111310.1_pt1 | contig 10184 bp, 9 predicted proteins | sample 9134231 | NCBI WGS metagenome assembly JAEEGL01 (sample SAMN16246548, study PRJNA631951) | gut metagenome | biome: gut microbiome; feature: rumen; material: fiber-attached | host: Bos | place: Iran: Karaj | collected 2018-10
CGCGCATGCGGAAAATGAACTGGCGGGCGACGATCTCGTTGCGGAAGGCCTTTCCGATCTGCGCGATGCCGAACGGGATCTTCATGCGGCCGGTCTTCTGCACGTTCAGGTACTCCACGAAGATGCCCTGGGCCGTCTCGGGACGCAGGTAGATCTTGTCGTCGGAGGAACCGGTGTTGCTGATGGACGTGGAGAACATCAGGTTGAACTGACGGACGTCGGTCCAGTTCGCCGTGCCGGAAATCGGGCAGACGATGCCGCAGTCGACGATGATGTCGCGGTACGCCTTCAGGTCGTTGGCGTTCTCGGCCGCCAGATAGCGGGCGTGCACCTCGTCGTATTTCGCCTTTTCGCGGAGGACGTTGGGGTTCGTGGCGCGGAACTGCGCCTCGTCGAAGCTGTCGCCGAACCGCTTGCGGCCCTTGGCCACCTCCTTCTCGATCTTCTCTTCGATCTTGCCGAGATAGTCTTCGATCAGGTTGTCGGCACGGTAGCGCTTCTTGGAGTCCCTGTTGTCGATGAGCGGGTCGTTGAACGCCGCCACATGGCCGGAAGCCACCCACGTCTTCGGATGCATGAACACGCAGGAATCGATGCCCACCACGTTTTCATGCAGGCGGGTCATGGCATTCCACCAATACTGCTTGATGTTGTTCTTGAGCTCCACGCCCATCTGACCGTAATCGTACACGGCGGCCAGGCCGTCATAAATCTCGCTGGAAGGGAAGATGAAGCCATATTCCTTGCAATGCGCAACCAGCACTTTGAACAGTTCGTCTTGTGTCATATTCGTCGATCGTTTGTATTCTGACCTGCAAAAATAAGAAATTCAGTGAAATTAGAGGCCGTTTACTGCAGCGAGTTGATGAATTGCTCGTTGGACTGCCACTCGCGGACGCGGATGTTCCCTTCCCTGATGATCCGCAGCAGCTCGTCCTTCGTCCCGTCCGCCTTCGACGCTTCCGGATTCCGCATCTCCTTCAGGAAGAGGATCTGGGCGCGCACCCGGTCGAAGCGGCGGGTCAGTTCCTCGTCGCCCGCCACCGCCGCGCGGCCGGCTTCCAGCAGCTTCCAGGAAGCCTCCACGAAGGCGTCGTCATACAGCGGATGGTTCTGGTCGAACGCGAATCCCATCACCGTATCGTCCTTGATCCGGGAACGGCAGAGGTCGAAGTACTCCTGCACCTGCGGCGCGGCGGGGCCGTAATAGTCGGTGATGAATTCCTTCACCAGCGCATCGGTGTCCTGCTCCGGGTCCCAGAGCAGCCGGGCGAGCACCCAGGCCTTCATCTCCGAGAATTCCGCGCCGTCCGACTGGTACTGCGCCTCTTCCTGGATGCCGATCGCGTTGTGGTCGCGGAACGTCTTGATGTTGTCGGCCAGCACGCCGAAGTTGGGATACGGCGCCAGGTACTGGTTGAAATTGACCACATAGTCCCAGATGAAGAGGGTCGGGGCGATCTTCGACCAGTCCTGCAGGTCCTTCAGGAAGGGGCGGTTGAACGCCGTCGCGGCGATCGGATGGGAGAAGTCGCACTCGATGCTGCACAGGCGGATGAGCACATTGCTGCGCGGGGTGATGTTCGCGGGCGCCTGCCGGGTGTACTGGTAGGCGAAGGTGCCGATGTACTTGTCGGGCCAGTCCGCGCGAATGGCGTCGGCCACCCGGTTGACGAACCAGAGGAACAGGCCGCTGTGGCCGCCGTAATGGTCTTCCATCGCCTTGCAGCGGGGGCATTCGCACCAGAGGAAGTTGTCGTTCTGGCTCATGTCGTACACCCAGTAGTCGGGATGCTCGGCGATCACCTTCTTCATCCCCTGGATGCAGAGGGCGAGCACGTCGGGATTCGTCAGGCAGAGCTGGCTGTCCGCCACGCGCTTGCCGCCGCGCAGGCTGAAGTACTCCGGATGCTCGTCGAAATACTTCTTGGCCGGGACGAAAAATGCGCTGGTGTGGCAGCCCCAGTAGCCGGAAATGCCGCCGTATTCATTGTCCGCCGCCGACTGGGTCGCGTTGTTCCGGTTGTGCGCCATCCAGGCGGCGTCGCGGAAGGCGTTGCGGTACTGCACGAAACGGTATCTGATGGCCGGCGACTGGCTGAAATCGACTTCGTCCAGCGAGCAGCGGTCCATCTTCGGGATTTTCGTGTATTCCGGCGTATACCAGCGGATGCCCAGGTATTTTTCCAGGAAGGCATAGACGCCGTACATCGTACCCCGGTTGCGGCCGCCGTAAATATACAGGTTGCCGTCCTTCGAGCGACAGACGAACGATTCATCCGTTGCCTGCGGGACGCTCCCGCCGAGGGCCGCCTGCGTCAGGTTGTTGTACCCGACTGAAATGTATTTTCCTGTCGGACAATTGTTTACGATGGGAAGCTTGGCGCCGCCAACCGCTTCGATATACTGCTGAAGTTCACGGGCGGCCGTCTGCTCGGAGGCGGATGCCGCCTGGCCGACGGCGATCACGTAGCCGGACTTTCCGTTTCGGAACAGGTCGTTCGACGCATGCAGCGCCAGCGAGGCGCCCAGCAGAAGCGTCACAAGGGAGATCAGTCGTGTTTTCATATCTGAGGGGGATTGATTTTCGTCGGATCCGGGAAAAACGCAGGGAAGGCGTCCCGCAGGGAAGGCCGGGCGATCTCCTGCAGGGGAATCATCACGAAGGGCCGGTCGGCAATGCCTTTGTGGGGAACCGTAATATCTTCTGCATCAACGGTTTCCTTCCCATAGAAAAGAATGTCGATATCGATGATGCGGCTATGGTAGACACGCCGCCCTTCGGCGTCGTATTCCGGCGGGTCGGTCCGCCCCATGGCGCGTTCGATCTGCTTGACGGTCCCGAGCAGCGCGCGGCAGCATTCCTCCGTCGTCCCCTCCGGACGGTGCACCCGGAACAGGGCGGCCGCATTGAGGAACTTCCCGCCGGAGAAGCCCGCGGCGCGGGTCTCGATAAACCGCGAAAGGGCGGCGCAAGGCGCGTCCAAAGCGGCCTCCAGGCGTTCCACCGCCTCGGTCAGGTTCCGCCGGCGGTCGCCCAGGTTGCTCCCCAGGGAGAAGTAGATGTTGACGAAAGGCATGGGCGTCAGGTATTGGGCGCCTTGGAATAATCGGGCCCCTCGCCGGGATCCGGCCGGCCGGCGGGGGTGTCCCAGTCGTCCATTCCCAGGGCAAGGCGCGCTTCGTCGGAAAGCATCGACGCGTCCCAGGGCGTGTCGAAAGAGAGTTCGATCGTGCATTTCTTCACGCCGGGCACGTCCTCCACGCTCGCGCGGGCTTCGGCAAGCACCTCGTCCGCCATCGGGCAGTTGGGCGCCGTGAACGTCATGGTGACGCTCACCTCGTGCGACTTGCTGATATGCAGGTCGAGAATCAGTCCCAGGTCATAGATGTTGACCGGGATCTCGGGGTCGTAGACTTGCTTGAGCGCAAGGATCACGTTATCGTAGAGCGGAGCGAGTTCCTTCACGTCCTCCGGGGTCAGTACTTCTTCATTCATCTTCTTTTCCTCCAGCATGTTCACGGGCGATCCGGCGGATGGTGTCGATCATCGACGCCAGGCCGCCCGCCCGGGTCGGCGACAGGTTCTGCCGCAGGCCGATCGTGTCGACGAACGCGAAATCGTCGGCGGCGATCTCGGCGGGCGTCGCGCCGGAATAGACACCGATCAGCAGCGAGATGATCCCGCGGGTGATGATCGCGTCGCTGTCCGCCGTGAAATACAGCCGCCCGCCGCGCAGGGAGCAATCCAGCCAAACTCTTGACTGACAGCCCTTTATGAGTTTATCCTCCGTCTTTTCCCCTTCAGGGAAAGGCGGAAGCGAACGCCCCTTCTCGATCAGGTATTCATACTTGTCGAGCCACTCGTCGTACATCGAAAAATCATCGATGACTTCCTGTTTTCTTTCTTCTATCGCCTGCATGCTTCTTTCTTTTCAAGCCTCCGCTTCAACCGCGGAGCATCGCGACGGCTGCATCGAGCGCGTCGAGGAACCGCTCCACCTCCTCCATCGTGTTGTAAGGAAGCAGGGAGACACGCACCATCCCCGTCACGCCGAAACGGTCCATCAGCGGCTCGGCGCACATCTGCCCCGAACGGACCGCGAATCCCATCTTGTCCAGCACCAGGGCCAGGTCCTCATGGTGGACGCCCTCCACGGTGAAGGAATAGAGCGGGATCTTCTCGCCGGGGGCCGACGGCGTTCCGTACAGGTGGATGCCGCCCCGCGCGGCCAGCCCTTCGGCCAGCCTGACGGAAACGCGTCCGGCGTATTCCCGGAGCGCGGCGTCCGAAAGCCGGCGGAACGTTTCGATGGCCGGAACCAGCGTCGGGACGCCGTTGATATTCTGCGTCCCCGCCTCGAACTTGGCGGGGAGCGGAGCAAACGTCGTGCCGTCCCAGCGGACCGTGCCGATCATCTCGCCGCCGGACTGGTAAGGCGGCATCGCCTCCAGCCATTTCTTCTTGCCGTACAGGACGCCGGTACCGGTCGTCGCATACATCTTGTGTCCGGAAAACGCATAGAAATCACAGTCCAGCGCCTGCACGTCGACCCCGTCATGCACGATCCCCTGGGCACCGTCCACGAAGACCGCGCAGCCGCGTTCATGGGCGATCCGGATGATCTGCGGCAGCGGCGCCGCCAGTCCCAGCACATTCGAGACCTGGGCGACGGCCAGCAGCCGCGTCCGCTCCGTGATCAGGTCCGGCAGCCTGTCGACGCGCAGGTGACCGGTATCGTCGACCGGCAGCACCTTCAGCACCGCCTTCTTGCGCTGGCAGAGCAGCTGCCAGGGCACCAGGTTGGAATGGTGTTCGGCTTCCGTGACCACGATCTCGTCGCCCTCGCCGACGAAGGCTTCGCCGAAGGAAAAGGCCACCAGGTTGACGGCCGCCGTCGTTCCCGCCGTGAAAACGATCTCTTCCCGGTGGGCCGCGCCGATGAATTCGCGGACGGCGTCGCGGGCCTCCTCATAGGCGCGCGTCGCCGTTTCCGCCAGGCAGTGCACCGCCCGGTGCAGGTTGGCGTTTGCGTGCAGCGAAGATTCCTCGAAAGCGCGGACGACGGACAGGGGGCGCTGCGAGGTCGCCGCATTGTCGAAATAGACCAGCGGCTTCCCGTATACCCGGGCATCCAGTCCCGGGAACAACGCTCTCACTTGCTCGATTTCCATACTTTTCCGTTAAAATCCAATCATTGCAAAGTTACAAAGTATTTCCTATTTTTGTACTGTTATGATCGACTACATCAAAGGCACCGTCGCGGCCCTTTCCCCGACGGAAATCATTCTGGACAACCACGGAATCGGATTCCGGATCCTGATCTCCCTGCAGACCTACCAGGTGCTCGAGGGGAAGCAGGAGGCGACGCTCTTCATCTATCACTATCTGCGCGAACGGGAAGACATGGAGCTTTTCTACGGCTTCGCCACCCGCGACGAACGCGAGCTCTTCGAACTCCTGATCGGCGTTTCCGGCGTCGGCGTCAATTCCGCGCGGATGATGCTTTCGTCGCTGTCCGCGGAAGAAATCCGCACCGCGATCCTCTCGGAGGACATCTCCCGGATCAAGAGCGTCAAGGGCATCGGACTCAAGACCGCCCAGCGGATGGTCCTGGAACTGAAGGACAAAGTCGTCAAGGGAGGCGGCACGGCCTCGGAGGAGTTGTTCGGCGGCGCGCGGAACGAGCGCGTGGAAGAAGCGACGCAGGCCCTGATCATGCTCGGATTCACCAAGCAGGCCGTCGGAAAAGCCATCCAGGCCGTATTGAAGGCGAATCCCAATGCCAAGGTGGAGCAACTGATCAAGTCCTCCTTGCAGATTCTGTAGCCGCACCGCCCTTCGCTTGTTCCACGTGGAACATTGCCGGCTTCAGCGGCCGAAATACAACAGCAACACGGAAATGTCCGCCGGCGACACGCCAGAAAGGCGCGATGCCTGGGCAATGGTACGCGGACGGTACCGCTTCATCTTTTGGCGGCATTCGATCGTAAGACCCTGGATCCGGTCAAAGTCGAAATCCTCCGGAATCGTCAGGTGCTCGAAACGGAGGATCTTCTCCGCCTGCTTGCGCTCCCTTTCCAGATAACCGCGGTATTTGATTTCAATCTCCGCGGCCTGGATCCGGTCGTCACGCGCTTCCTGGGAAAGGAGGTCGTCTCCTTCGGGAAGATGCAGGTCAAACCGGTCGAATGTTCCACGTGGAACAAAAGGAAGCAACGAAGCGAGCGAAACCATCGGACGCGCCGCGAGGTCCGCCAGGCGCCTGGATTCGGACAACGGCGTCGAACCGACGGACTCAAGATAAGGATTGACCGCGTCGGCGCGCAGAGAGACCTCCGCGCACATCTGCCCGAGCCGCTCCGCATCCTCATACTTGGACAGCATCCGCTCGTACCGCTCCGCGGAAGCCAGGCCGAGGCGGTAGGAGCATTCGGTCAGACGACGGTCGGCGTTGTCCTGCCGGAGCAGGATCCGGAACTCCGCACGGGAAGTGAACATCCGGTACGGTTCATCAACCCCCTTGGTGACAAGGTCGTCGATCAGGACCCCGATGTATGAAGAATCGCGGCCGAGGATGAACGGCGCTTCTCCGTGGACCTTCAAATGCGCATTGATGCCGGCCATGATCCCCTGGGCGGCCGCTTCTTCGTAGCCGGTCGTGCCATTCACCTGCCCCGCCATGAAAAGTCCTTCGAGCGCCTTCACTTCCAACGTCGCGGAAAGCTGTGTCGGGTCGAAATAGTCGTACTCCACGGCATAGGCCGGCTTGAAGATCCTGGCATCCTCCATACCGGGAATCCTGTGCAGCGCCTTCATCTGGACCTCCAGCGGAAGGGAGGAAGAGAAACCCTGCAGATAATACTCGCGGGTATGGCGGCCCTCCGGCTCCAGGAACAGCTGGTGGGAGTCCTTGTCCGGGAAGACGCGGAGTTTGTCCTCGATGCTGGGACAGTAGCGGGGACCCTTGCCGGAAATCAGGCCGGAAAACAACGGCGAATCGGCAAAGCCGCTGCGAAGGGCTTCGTGCACCGCCTCGTTGGTATGGAGGATATAGCACGGCATCTGCGGTTGTCCGCCCTGGATGGAAGAGAGGACGGGCAGGTAAGAGAACCGGGCGGGAGCGGCGTCGCCTTCCTGGAGAAGCAGGGCATCCGTATGAACCGAGGCGATGTCGATCCGGGGCGGCGTGCCGGTCTTCATGCGGCCGGTTTCAAGACCGAGACTGACGAGCTGTTCCGTCAGCCCGTGCGAAGAGAGTTCGCCGATCCGCCCGCCTTCGAAAGAAGTGCGGCCGATGAAAAGTCTTCCGTTCAGGAAGGTTCCGGCGGTCAAAACAACCGCGCGAGATTTGAAAATTGCCCCGGTAGATGTCCGGACCCCGGCAATTTTTGAATTCTCAACGAGGAAAGAATCGCAAAAATCTGCGTAAATATCTAATTTACAGCAACTTTCGAGAATATTCCGCCATTCCTGGGAAAACGCGCTTTTATCACACTGCGCACGCGGGCTCCACATCGCCGGACCCTTCGAACGGTTCAGCATCCGGAACTGGAGCGTAACGCGGTCGGTGACGATGCCGGTCATGCCTCCGAGGGCGTCGATCTCCCGGACGATCTGTCCCTTGGCGATTCCGCCCACGGCGGGGTTGCACGACATGCGGGCGAAACTGCGGAGGTCCGCATTCACGAGCAGGACCGAAGATCCCAGCCGCGACGCGGCGACCGCCGCTTCGCAACCGGCGTGTCCGCCGCCTACCACGATAATGTCATACGTTCCCTGCATCCTGTATAGCTTTCCGGAACGATCCGGAACCGAGCGACAAAAATAGACAAATAAACGCGGACTGCAAAAACCGGATCAGCCCTCCCGGAGGGAAGCGAGCAGGCGGAGGGCTTCGTTTTCCTTCGCGTGCATGACCTGCTGCTCTTCCTCGGTATGGTCGTCATAACCGATCAGATGAAGCAGGCCGTGGACGATGACCCGGTCGAGTTCGGATTCGAAGGCGGCGCCGTAGAAGGCGGCATTATCCCGGACGGTGTCGATGCTGATGAACAAGTCGCCCGAAAGAAGATTCCCTTCGCAATAATCAAAGGTGATGATGTCGGTATAATAGTCGTGCCCGAGATAGCGGACGTTTACGTCGAGCAGATAAGGGTCGGAACAGAAGATCACGGACAGGTCGCCGACCTTCCGGCCTTCCTTTTCCGCCACCTGCCTCAGCCAGCGGTTGGTGAGCCGTTTTTCGTGGAACGGGAAAACGATATCTTCACAAAAGTATTGGATCATGGCCCGATATTTTCACAAATCTACAACTATTAATCCAAAAAATTTGAAATGAAAATAATTATTTCTATCTTTGAATGCCTATTGGGATCATCCCGATCATGGCGCAGATGAAGTTGAATAAACATTATTGAACGGATATGGAAGTCAAGAAAACACCAAAAGCCAATCTTGAAAACAGAAGATTGCTCTTCGTAGAAATCGGACTCGTCGCGGCCCTGCTCGTCGTGCTGGGAGCCTTCTCCTACGGCACGCGCGAAAAGAAGACGGCCGTGCTCGCGGACGACAACCAGGTTGTAGAAGTTGAAGATATGGTTCCGATCACCCAGGAGACTCCTCCCCCGCCGCCCGAGGCGCCGAAGATCCCCGTGCTTTCGGACCAGATCGACATCGTCGAAGACGATATCAAGGTGGATGACAACTTCATGAGTCTGGAAGACGATGCCAACATGGGCGTCGAAATCATGGACTATGTGGAGGAAGTCAAGGAGGAAGTCGTTGAAGAAGAGGCGATTCCTTTCATGATGGTGGAAGAGAAGCCGACGTTCAACGGCGGCGACGCCGCGACGGAATTCCCGAAATGGGTCCAGTCGCAGCTCGTCTATCCGGAGATCGCGAAGGAGAACGGCCTGCAGGGCCGTGTCACCCTCCAGTTCACGGTGAACACCGACGGATCCGTTTCCAACATCAAGGTGATGCGCGGCGTGGACTCCTCGCTGGACAAGGAGGCGGTCCGTGTCGTCAGCAAGTCCCCGAAGTGGAAGCCGGGCAAGCAGCGTGACCGCGCCGTGAAGGTGACCTACACCTTCCCCGTGATCTTCCAGTTGAAGTAAAAAGAAAGACCCTTGAAAAGGAAAGGCCGTCCTGTCCGGATGGCCTTTTTTTACGAAAGCCCACGCATGGAGAACAAGAGCGAAAAAGCCGTATTCGTAGGCATCATCCGCCAGAATGACGAAGAGCGGAAGGTGATGGAATACCTCGACGAACTCGAATTCCTGGCCGCAACGGCCGGCGCCGTCGGTGACCGGAAGTTCGTGCAGCGGCTGGACAAACCGGAGAAAGCGACGTACATCCGCAGCGGAAAACTGCAGGAAATCGCTGACTATTGCGAAGATAACGAGATCACGTACGTCATCTTCGACGACGAACTCACCGGTATGCAGCAGCGCAACATCGAGAAGGTGATCAAGTGCAGTTCCGTCATCGACCGGACCAGCCTGATCCTCGAAATCTTCGCGCAGCGGGCGAAAACATCCTACGCAAAGATGCAGGTGGAGCTGGCGCGCTACAACTATATGCTGCCGCGCCTGGCCGGCATGTGGACGCACCTGGAGCGGCAGCGCGGCGGCATGGGAACGCGCGGCGGTATGGGCGAAACCCAGATCGAGATCGACCGGCGGATCGTCAAGGAGAAGATCGCCCGCCTCAAGGAGCAGCTCAAGAAGGTGGACCGGCAGATGGCCACGCAGCGCGGCAACCGCGGGTCGATGGTCCGCCTCTCGCTCGTCGGCTACACGAATGTCGGAAAAAGCACGCTGATGAACCTGCTGGCGAAATCGGACGTCTTTGCCGAGAACAAGCTCTTCGCGACGCTGGACACCACCGTGCGCAAGGTCGTCATCGAAAACGTTCCATTCCTGCTGAGCGACACGGTCGGCTTCATCCGCAAACTGCCGACGCAGCTGGTCGAAGCGTTCAAGAGCACCCTCGACGAAGTGCGGGAGGCCGATATCCTCCTGCATGTCGTGGACATCTCCCATCCGGGTTTCGAGGAGCAGATGGAAGTGGTGGACCGCACGCTGAAGGAAATCGACGCGAACGGAAAACCCGTGTTCGTCATTTTCAACAAGATCGACCAGTATTCCTACGAGGAGTACGATGAGTTTTCGCTGGAGCC
>JAEEGL013298664.1_pt1 | contig 10184 bp, 9 predicted proteins | sample 9134231 | NCBI WGS metagenome assembly JAEEGL01 (sample SAMN16246548, study PRJNA631951) | gut metagenome | biome: gut microbiome; feature: rumen; material: fiber-attached | host: Bos | place: Iran: Karaj | collected 2018-10
AATCATTAAAGACTTTAATTAATCATTATAAAATTAATCCAAATTATATAATTTTATTAGTTGATAGTATTGATGATAAAGCTAGTTATGTTATAAAATATAAGGAATTAGGTTTAAGAATAGCTACTAGAAATCTTATAGATGTATTTAGTGGTATACCTAATATGTTATTTTATAATTATCACAATAAGCTTGATTCATCTAATTTAGATGTAATAAGCTTATGTGAGAAATATAATACTCTATTAATATTTGATGAGGTTAATGAAAAAGAAGATTTAGTATACGCACATGATAATAAATTTAATTATGTGTATGGTAAATATTATAAGAGAATTAAAAGACTAAAGGATATAATAGATGACCTTACTAAAAGGTAATTAGGATGTGGTGTTATGAGAAATTTTGGCAAAATTAAAAAAGTAATAATTAAGATAGGTTCATCAAGCTTAGTAAAAGATGATTTATCTATTAATGAACCTGTATTAATTACTATTATGAGTCAATTTAAAAAGCTAAAGGATATGGGTATTAGTCCATGTATCGTTACTAGTGGTGCGATAGCACTTGGTATGCATGAATTAAAATATGATACAAAGCCTACAGTTATGGCTGAGAAGCAGGCATGTGCAGCTGTTGGTCAGGCTAAGCTTATGGAATATTATAATAAAGCAAGTGCAATTTATGGATTAACTTTAGGACAAATATTAGTTACTCATGACGACTTCCAATTTAGAAAGAGAATGATCCATTTATCTAATACATTAGATAGTATGTTAAAGGCTGGTGTAATACCTGTAATTAATGAAAATGATGCATTATCAGTTGAAGAAATAAAGGTTGGAGATAATGATACATTAGCTAGCCTATTCGCACCAATGATTGGGGCTGATTTATTAATTTTATTTTCTGATATCGATGGATTATATGATAAGAATCCAAAGGTATATGATGACGCTCATTTAATATCTAAGGTAGATAAAATAGATAGTAAAATATTAAGCTACGCATCAGGTTCATCATCTAAGGTAGGAACAGGTGGAATGATGACTAAGCTTAACGCCGCTTTAATTTCTACAACAGCGAATGTTAATATGATTATCTGTAACAGCAATAAAATAGATTCATTAGCTGAAATAATTAAGGGTGAGGAAATAGGAACATTATTTGTTAAAAATAAGGGAATCCATTCTAGAGACCACTGGATTATTTTTAAGACTAATGCCTTAGGATCTATTTATGTTGATGAAGGATTAAAGGATGTAATTAAGAATAAGAAGGTATCTATTTTAGCTAAGGGTATTACAAAGGTTACTGGCTCTTTTGTTAAAGGTAATGTAATAGATGTTAGAGATGGTAAAGATAATATAATTGCTAAAGGAATAGTTAATTATTCTAATAATGAAATTGATATGATTAAGGGTAAAAATTCTGATGAGATTTTAAATATATTAGGTCATATCAGTAAGGATGAAATAATTCACGCAAACGATTTGGTTATCGTTGAAGGAGAAGCGTATGGAAAAATTATTAAATAATGTGAAGGAAGCTCAAAAGGAGCTTTTAAAGCTAACAAATAATGATAGAAATTTAATTCTTGAAAATATCAATAAGGCTTTGCTTAATAATATTGATGAAATAATAGAAGCTAATAAACAAGATTTGGCTAACGCAGTTAAGAATGATATGAGTAAGGCTATGCAGGATAGATTAAAGCTTGATGAAAAAAGAATTAAAGCTATCGCTCTTAGTATTTTAGATATTAGAAAGCTACCTGATTATATTGGTGAGGTAATTGAAGAATTAAATCCTAAATCAACTATCAAGGTTAAAAAGATTAGAGTGCCTTTTGGCGTTATTTGTGTAATATTTGAGTCAAGACCTAATGTTTGTGTAGATATCGCAGCATTAACGCTAAAAACAGCTAATGCGTGTGTATTAAAGGGTGGTAGTGATGCAATTAATACTAATAAGGCATTAGTTAAGATTATGAAGAATGCTATTAAGGACATTGTTAATCCTGATGTAATTACATTAATTGAATCTACTGAAAGAAAAACAACGGATGAATTAATTACTAAAAATGAATATATTGATTTATTAATTCCAAGGGGTTCTAAGGGTTTAATTAAATATGTAGTAGGTAATGCAAAGGTACCTTATATTGAAACAGGAGCTGGTAATTGTCATTTATATGTTCATGAAAAGGCAAATCTAGATATGGCAATGAAAATTGCTATAAACGCAAAATATTCTCGTCCTAGTGTATGTAATGCAATAGAGAATATTATTGTTGATGAAAAAATTTCAGAATCCTTTTTGCCTATGCTAAAAAAAGAATTTGATTCTCTTAAAATAGAAATCAGAGGAGACGAAAAAACAAGAAAAATAATTTCTTGTAATGAAGCTACTTTGGAGGATTATTATACAGAATATAATGATTATATTGTTGCAGTTAAGGTAGTTAAAAATTTAGATGAAGCAATAGCACATATCAATTTACATTCTACAAAGCATAGTGAGGCTATTATTACAGAAGACATTCATGCTTATTTAAAATTTATGAATGAAATTGATTCTGCATGTGTATACCATAATGCATCTACAAGATTTACAGATGGTGGATGCTTTGGGTTTGGCGCTGAAATTGGTATTTCAACAGGCAAGCTTCATTCTAGAGGTCCTATGGGGTTAAAGGAAATTACAACGTATAAGTATTTAATTTATGGAAATGGTCAGGTGAGAGAGTAATGTATCAAATTGCAATTTTAGGTGTTGGTAAAATGGGTAGTGCCATTTTAGAGGGAGTATTAAGAAGTGGCGTATATCAAAAGGAGGATATCCTATTACATATTCATTCCTTTGAAAAACTAGCTAAATATAGAATGGAAGGCTATAATGTAACCAATCATATTGAAGAGGTATTAGAGAATTCTAAAATTATTTTAATTGCTATAAAGCCTCAGATGTTTCCTGAAGTATTAGAGGATGCAAAGAATTATGATTTTAGTGGTAGATGCGTAATAAGTATTGCAGCAGGATTAACTATATCTTATATTCAAAGCTACTTTAATAATGCATTTGTTGTTCGTGCTATGCCAAATACTCCAGCACAGATTAAAGAAGGAGTTACAACATTATGTAGTAATGATGATTCTAATATCTTCTTTACAAGTGCTTTGCGAGTATTTAGATCTATTGGTGTTGCATACCCTATAAAGGAATCTCAAATGGATGATTCCTTAGCATTAAATGGTTCTATGCCAGCATACCTATATTTATTTGCGAAAGCATTTATTGATGATGCGGTTAAATGTGGTATCGATTATGAGGTAGCTAAAAAGCTTGCTGCAGAATCTATTAAATCTTCTGCAGATATGATTTTAAAAAGTGAAGACTCTATAGATCAATTAATTACAAATGTTTGTTCTAAGGGTGGTACAACAATTGCAGGATTAAATGTATTGAAAGAAAATGGCTTTGAAGATACTATTTCTAAATGTGCAAGAGCTTGTGCAAATCGCTCAAAAGAATTAAGTAAATAATAAAAACGGAAGCAATTCAAATTTGCTTCCGTTTTCTTTATTCTTCTACACTTTCTTCAAGAGAAGAAGTATTATCTAAAGCTTCTTCATCTTTTTCATCTTTCTTTTCTTTCTTTTCTTTTTTCTTTTCCATGGCTTCCTTAGCCTTTTCAGCAATTTCATATGCACGAATAAGATATAAGATACGTTTAGAGATTTGAATATATGTATTTGCAGTCATTGCAAAATCCATCGCAAGCTCTGTTAATGCTTGTGTATCATTTTCTTCAATATCATTTAAATGTTTAAATGCCTCTTCAACAGAAGAATCAATCTTTTCATTATTTAAACGATTAAACTTATTGAATATTTCAGCCTTTACTGTTGCATCCTTATATTCAGAATCAATGATTTGCTTAACCTCTGCAATTGATAATACCTGCTTTAATGTACAAATCTCTTCAATTAAAGCTAAATGCTCCTTATTGTATTTTTTAGAGATAGGAGAAGGTAAGACCTCACCCTTTACATAATTATTAATCATAGATGGAGTAATTTGCTTATCCATAGTAGAAGTTTGGAAAATATATAACTGTTTATCTAAAAACTGGATAACCTGATCCATATATAAATCTAAATCTGGTAACTGCTCATAATCCTTAAAAGAGAAGTTATTAAGCTCGTTCATCCAGTTTTCTAATGCCTTTTTTATGCTGTCCATATATAACACCTCGATTGATTACTTCAATTTTATCATGTTATAGTAAAAATTACAATAAAAAGTATTGAAAATAGTTGACAAGTTTTTAAAATTGGTTTAATATAGTATTGAAAACTAGATGAAATAGTTTTTAGACAAGGAGCGTATCGCTATGGAAAAAAGAATTCTAATTGCCGGATGTTCACATTATTTAAGAGAATATATAAAGAATGGTATATATTTTATATCGAATGAATACTATCTTAGAATGCTTTATAAAAAATATGATGTATATAATTTATCTAAAAAGAATCTTACTTCCAAAGAAGCAATGCTTCTTGTAAAAGCTTTTTTGAAATTAGGATCCTTTGATTACTGTATTTTATCCTTAGGTGAAGGAGATATGGAAGAAGGAATAGGTAAGGAAGCATTTAGAAAGAATCTAATCGAGATTATATCTATTTGTAATTATTATGGAGTGAAGATAGAACTTCAAAATCCATTATGTAAGAAGAATAATCTTTATTTAGATGTAATTGATGAGGTTCGTGCATTATATAACTTAGATAATATAAACTATCGCAAGGTTCTTCTTGCATCATAAAAAAAGAAGTCCCTTGAGGACTTCCTTTTTAATAATGTCTTAATTGAGTTAATAATCCTAATGCTACTTGAATTGGAATACCAATTAAAAAAAGCATCCAATAATTATATTCGAAATGGGATGTATAAAGGATTTGTAAATATAATCCTGCAATTAATGTCCAAACGAATATAGATCCTATGACAATGAACCATTTGCGTCTTCCCCATTTCATATTGAAAAACCAAAGAAGAACGCAATTTGCTGGAACTGCCCAAATGAAAATAGGCCAATTGTTAAACTCTTGGTATAAATTCTGATATACGTACACAATGATTACACCCATCCAAATAATGGAAGAGAATAAAGCTGTGATGATGATTCGATTTCTGAATTCAGATTGAGGAATTACATATTCCTTTTTCTCATCATAAGCTCCATCATGAGTTAGATAATCTAGGGTAACACCATATATGTTACAAATCTGATAAAGAACCTCGATATCAGGTAATGATTCTCCTTTCTCCCACTTTGATACGGCTTTATCAGAATACTGAACCATATTGGCTATATCCTGTTGTGTATATTTTCTTGACTTTCTTAGCTCTACTAAATTTTGAGCTATCAATTTCTTTAAATCACTCATACATCACTATTATACCCCAAATTTCTCACAAAAACTAGGGTTATAATGCAAATTCTACTGTGAGTAGAGTAGGTATTTTAAGGTAGAATGTGTGTAGAATTCGATGTAGCCTTATATATTATTGACAGTAGAGCTATAATGTTTTATCATTCAGTCGGTTTTTTAAAAGAAGAACCAAGGAGGTATTTTTCTTATGAATCAAAAGAAAATCGTTCCTATATTCTTTGCGTGTGATGACAAATATGTTAAGTTCACAATGGTTACTTTAAAGTCCATTATGGAAAATGCATCACCAGATTTTGAATATAGAGTATACATTTTAAATACAGATATAAAGGAAGAAACAAAGGAAAAGTATTCCTCTGTTTCCAAAAAGGGATTTAGTGTTGAATATGTAGATGTATCTAGCTACTATGAAGAAATCGAATCTCGCCTACCAGTAAGAGATTATTACAACAAGACAACTTATTTCCGTTTCTTCATTGCAGAAATGTTTGAAGAATATGATAAGGCAATCTATATTGATTCTGATACTGTAGTATTAGGTGATATTTCTAAATTCTTTAGCCATGATATTACAAATTATTATTGTGGAGCATGTAATGAGCAGGCAATGATCCAAACAGAATGTTATGGTAATTATGTTGAAGAGGTTTGTGGTGTTAAAAGAGATGAATTCTTTAATGCAGGCTTAATGCTAATTAACACAAAGAAGTTCCGTGAGGATTGTGTATTAGATCAGTTCATTAACCTACTTGGAGTTTATAGATTCCAAGTTACTCAGGATGAGGATTACTTAAATGTTATTTGTAACCATAAAGTATTATGGATTGATAATTCATGGAATGTTGAAATTTATGGTGAAATCAAATACAAAGATGAAGATATCAATATGATTCATTATATTATGTGGGGTAAGCCATGGCATATGAAAAATGGTCCTTTAGGTGAGCATTTCTGGAAATATGCTATTATGACTCCTGGATATGATGAAATTAAAGAAATTCAAGAGAATTATAAGGAAGAGCAAGTCTTAAGAGATATGGAGCAGGCTAAGAATTTAGAGGCTCTAGCAATTAGTGAAACCTTAAGAAGTGATTCTTATTATAAATTATTACAGAAGGGTGAAATTGCTGTTCATTCTATTGACCGCTTAAGAATTATGAAGAAGATTCGTTCTTATGAGGTTGAAGGCAGATTTGCTGAAGATGTAGAACAGGATCCTCCCAGTCGTGAGATTTTACCTGGCGAAGTTGATTATTTAAAGAAGAAGGTTACTTCTAAGATTAAAACAAAGGCAGCATATTTTGTTGCAAGAAGATTTTTAAATAAAATTATCCGTAATAAGCAAATGATTATTAAGGATATTGAGGGTATCGAGAATTTAAGGAACTTAGATAGTGGTGCTATTTTGACATGTAATCATTTTAATGCATTAGATTCCTTTGCAATTCAGGTTGCATATGAAACATGCATAAAAAAATCCGAAAGAAGAAAAAGAAGATTTTACCGTGTAATTCGTGAAGGTAATTACACAAGCTTCCCTGGCTTCTATGGATTTTTAATGAGAAATTGCTATACATTACCACTAGCTACAAATATGAAGGCTATGCAGCAATTTATGAAATCTACCAATACATTACTAGAAAAAGGTAATTTCGTGCTTGTTTATCCAGAACAATCTATGTGGTGGAATTATAGAAAGCCTAAGCCACTTCAAAAAGGTGCATTCCAATTTGCAGTTAAAAGTAATGTACCTGTTGTACCATGCTTTATTACAATGGAGGATTCTGATATTGTAGATAGCGATGGCTTTAAGGTACAAGAATATACTATTCATATTGGAAAGCCAATATATCCTAATAAGGAAGAAAATTCCAAAGCTCAAATTAATTATTTAATGAATGAGAATTATTCTTTATGGAAGGATATATATGAAAAAACATATAATATTCCACTAGAATATGCAGTAAGGTAAGTCATTAGGCTTACCTTTTTTTAGCTTGTTTTTTTAAAACAATGTTACGAAGAACAATTATCTTGAAAAGGTTTTCATAATGGAGTATAATAATGATAATTATGGAATTACGCACTTTTGTCTTTAGTGCGCCATAATATAAAATTCTAGTTTTTAACTAGATATATGCAGTCCCTAACATAATAACGCGTGATTATAATCACAAGTCTGCAAACGCAAACCTTAATTAATAATAAGCGCAACTATCAGGTACTTGGTGCTTCAAAAGCTTGGTATTCTGCGTGATATTGCCCATTTTGCAGTACTAGTTATTTTTTATTAAAGACATTACTCTAGACCAAAATACTATAGGGAAACTGCCATGGAAGAGTAAACCAAAAACAAAAAAATTTTATAGAAGGAGAAAACCGATGAAGAAAATAGTTTGTGATTTGTGTGGCGAATCCGACTTTGTCAAGCTTGCCGGTATGTTTGAATGCCAGGTATGTGGTGCAAAGTACACTATTGAAGAAGCACGAGGAATGTTCGTGGAAGTACCAGATGAGCCAAGTAGTGATAAATCAGCACAAAAAGAAGCACCAGCAAACGAATATGAGGATGAAACACCGGTTGCAGTACCTAAGGGCCCTACCATTGTGCGTAAGGTCGTTGTAGGAAAACCTGCCGGACAAACTCATGATTCACAGGCTGCGAAACGTATAATTTCGCAAGTCAAAAAACCGGGTGAGCCAGCTCCAGCTGAAGCTAAACCCAAATCGGGTCAGCCTGCACCAGTTAAGAAAGTTGTCGTTATGCGACCAACTTCCGTTAAACCTCAGGTCGCAGCAGCACCTAAGAAGGTACAACCAGCTCCAAAGCAGCCAGATCTAACGAATACAGTAGGTGTTGGCACAGCTCAAATGATTGAGAATTTATTTATTCTTTCTCAAAATGCATACGATTCTGAAAACTATGTTGATGCAGAAAATTATGCAAACCGTGTCATTGAGCTAGATGCAACAAATTCCGATGCATGGATTATGAAAGGAAACTGTGCAGGTAAGCAAACAACCCCTACAAATTTCCGTTTCAAGGAATGTATTAACTGCTGGAATACTGCACTTCAAAATGCTGGAGAAGCAGATTTTGAAGATTACCAGTTTACAGTTAGACAAAATGTAATTGATACAATGGTTGCATATGCTCTAAGAGCAAGTTCGGAGTTTAGAAGAAACCCTTCGGATGAAAATTTTGCAAAGGTAAAGGAAACTGTCGATATTGTTGACCCAATCATTCGTCAAGCAAATCAGACGTTTGGAGTTGACATTGTCGCTTATGAAGATAAGCTAGCATCAAATGTCAGTGCAGTTGTTACCGCTGTATCCAAAAAGGGTATTCAGGATTTCGGTAAGAAAGCTGAAACTCAAACAGACGCCGCATACGCAAAGTTTGTTGCAACACAGGATGCATGTATTAATGCATGGGATTATTTGATGGACATTGCTAAAAAGCATGGTACAGTAACTGCCATTCTTTCTAACATTGTTAAGATGCATGAAGCCATTATCCGTAATTGTGGACATAAGGTATCAGGTACTAAGATTAAGGAATCTGTTAAATGTTCTATGTCCGAACAAAATATCCGTCTAGAAAAGATCGGTCAGGCTAAGAAGAAGCTTGATGATAAATTCGTGGATATTCGTAAGCGTGATAGAGTTGACCAAAAGCTTAAGAATGAAGCTTACTGGGAAACTCATCAGGAAGAGAAGCAAAAGCTTATGGAAGAGCGTGATCGTTTAGACCATGAAATCTTCGAGCTTGAAAACTCTAAGCTAAAGATGGCTGAATTAAATGATTTAAAGAAGCTAGAATCTGAAGCTATCCGCTTACAGGTATTAAAGGATAATCCTACATTATCAAATAAGGAACGTGCCTTACATATGGATGAATTAACAAAGGTACGTAAGCAAATCGTTACAAAGAAGCGTGAGCTTGCATCTCGTCTTAACCCAATTGAGGATAAGATTGAGAAGTTCAAGAAGAAGCTTTATAATATCGATAAGGAATTAAATATGAATCGTTAAAAAATTGAGCCAGCATTCTGTGTTGGCTCTTTTTTTATTTACTAGGAAATTGTATTTCTGCATTTTGTTTTATTCTTTGATTTTGATAAAAATATAATTCAAAATACACCATTTTCTCTCTTTTTTATATTGAATTTCTCAAACCAAAAAATGGCTTACCTAATGGATTTTTTGCCATTTTTGAGGTATAATATTACTAGAGAATGGAGGTAAAAAAATGGGATTTAAAACACTAAAATATCACTATAAATCTTCAAATAGTGAAATTGCTATGTTGAAGCTTTTATGTAGGATATCAAAGAATTTATATAATGCTTCCTTATATTATTTAAGACAATATTATTTTGAACATAAAACTATTCCTTCATATTTTGAAGTGAATAAAGAATTAAAGACTAATGAGAACTTTCCATATTATAAATACATATCAATCGATATGTACTATTCGGTGTGCTCATAATAATATGATGAAGTTCATTAAAAAACATGGGTCATTACCTAAGTATTTACCTAAAAATGGGTTTTATCCATTATATACAGATCAGGTAAGACCTATCATTCATAATGGACATAATTGTATAAAGCTACCATTATCTAATGATATGAGAACGAATAAAGTATTTAGTACTTATTATCAAGATAAATTAATAAATGAATTTATTGAAGAGTATTCTAATAAAGAATCAATGA
>JAEEGL014435262.1_pt1 | contig 10184 bp, 10 predicted proteins | sample 9134231 | NCBI WGS metagenome assembly JAEEGL01 (sample SAMN16246548, study PRJNA631951) | gut metagenome | biome: gut microbiome; feature: rumen; material: fiber-attached | host: Bos | place: Iran: Karaj | collected 2018-10
AACGCTATCCGCTCAACCCGAACGGCTCTCCGTTTGGTATCAACGGCCTCTGCTGCGAAGACGGCCGTGCCCTCGTGATGATGCCGCACCCCGAACGCGTGTTCCGTACCTGCCAGTACTCCTGGCACCCGGCTGACTGGGGCGAAGACGGCCCGTGGATGCAACTGTTCCGCAACGGCAGAATCTTTGTTGCCGAAAAGGGCTAATATCGGGAACGAATCGCTGGTAGACCCTAATGAAATAAAAAAATCCCCGTTTCTCGGGGATTTTTTATATTTGAACAAAATAAAAGAGGGGAATTTATGCGCAATGTTCTTTTTTTGCTCATATTGGTGGGCTTTTGTTTCAATAACACATTTGCTCAAGATATTGTTCGTTTCAAGAACGGTAAGGAAATCCAGGTAAAGATCTTGGAAATGAGCGAGGAAACGGTTCGTTACAAGAAGATGAACTACCTGGAGGGACCAGATATCAATGCCCCCATGTCCAAGGTGGTGAGCATTACCTATGCTAATGGTGAAACGGAGTATTTTGATGAAGCAGCGGAAGCTGCGGCGGCACCCACAGCGACTCCAGCCCCGGCACCCGCGCCAGTACCTGTTGTTGCACCAGTTCCTGTAGCAGAACCCGCACCCGTCCCTGTGGCGGAGCCTGCGCCTGTGCCTGTCGCTGAACCTGCGCCTGTGCCTGTCGCGGAGCCAGCGCCCGTGGCTGAACCAGCCCCTGTTCCTGTGGCAGAACCCGCGCCTGTGCCTGTCGTTGAACCGGCTCCTGTTCCCGTGGCAGAACCGGCCCCCGTGGCAGAGCCTGCGCCTGAACCTGTAGTGGCCCCCGCACCTGTTGAACAGGAGGCTGCAGCTGAAGAGCCTGCTCCTGTGGTCAAAAAGAAAAAGAAACGCCCGGTGGTGGTGGCAGAAGAGGAACCTGCTGAAGAAGAGGAGGAAACTCCTAAAAAGAAAAAGAAGAAGAAAAAGTTGGGTCTGTTTGAAGATCCAGACTCTCAATGGTACCAGGGTCGTAAAAATGCTTTGAGCATTTGGTTTGACCCTATGGGCTTTATCTTTTGGGGCCCTATGCTTGGTCTAGAATATCGTTATCAAACGGTTTTCTTTCTTGATGCTCATATTAGATTCCCTCAAGTCGGATATTTTTATGGGAAGGCTGCTGAAGACCCAGATGATCTGGCTGGTTTAGCCTTTGGTGCACAGTTTAGGTTTCTCATTGGCACGCGTACGGGCGGCTTGTATTTGGGAGCCTTTATTGATTACGGATTCACCAATGCTCTGTACAATAAGGCTCTCAAAAATGAAGAGGAATGGGAGTGGACTACCTTTGTGGTTGCAGGGCAGGTTGGCCTTCGCGTTCGTATATCTCGGCACATCTTTATGGATGGTGGACTTGTGTTAGGCGTGTTGTCTGTGTCCGATAAGGACTGGCGCCACTCTAATCCGGAACATTGGGAATACTCGCCTTCTTACGATAAGAAGGGTTCTGGATTTGACAGTGCCTTTGGTATGATCGTGTTGGCTTGGGGCTATGAATTCTAAGCTGGGAGAAGAAGATTAATGAAAAAGATATTTTGGGCGATCACTGCTTTTGCGTTAATTTTTTCTGCCTGTAGCGTGGAACCAGCGGATGCTAATTACAATTCCGATTCCGGAACAAATTCAAAGTATGATTCTGACGGATCCAGCTCGGATGATGATTGGAGCGAGTATTCGGGTAACTCTGATTATGGAAGTGCGGTAAAAAAATGGAGTTGGACAACAAATGCCTGTACGGCATTCGGAGGCACAATAACTTCTACCGGAGGTTGCTATCTGCCTTGTTCGTCAAATGACGATTGTCCTGAGAACTCGGAATGTAAGATGGGAACCTGGAGTGTTTCTTATTGTACTGCTTCTGGGTACACTTATGGCTCAACCTATACATGTACGACGGGTTATGGCGATGATGCGTCTGGTTACGATCAAATGTGTAATTTGTCCTGTGATCTATCTTATGGGAATACCCAATGCCCCTCGGGCTTTAGGTGCGTAGAAACTTATGGTGTTGAGACTTATGGATTGGCCCATGACGGATTCTGCACGGGCTATCAAGACAACTCCGGCAGCAGTGGTGGCTCTGGTGTATGTTCCGGCTGTGGCGGACTCTTCTGCTCCGGCAGGTGCGTAGGCTGCCCCGGCTGCTAAAAATCCTTAAGCTTTACCGTAAAAGCCCCCTTGACGGGGCTTTTTTAGTCGCCTTATGCAGGCTATCCTGTGATATGGAATATTCCATTTTGCATTGTTTGTATCATGATTTTTGTCCAAAATACGACGAATTTTTGCGAAAATTGTGTAAATTTTACAAAAATTAAGTATTTTGTATCATGAAACTATTGCGCAAAGGCCGAAAAAAGTATATATTTATGATTGTATGAAACCGGTAATGGAATATCAGAATTTTCGCGTCTTTGTGCGTGACTTCTATACCGAACGGAAGGACCGTTCAGGGTTTACCTGGCGTGACTTTGCTCGGGACGCTGGCTATTCCTCTCCGGTGTTTCTAAAGCTTGTCTGCGACGGCAAGGCTAACCTGAGCGATGTGGGGGTAGAACGTACCGCCGCCGCCATGGGCCTTACTGGCGTAGATCTCCAGTATTTTAGGGAATTGGTGGCTTTCAACCAGTCCAAGGATAGTGCCGCAAAGAAGCGTTCCTTTGCCGCCATGCGGAATCTCGCCCGCGAGAACAACCGCGAGATTATCGGTGAAGACCAGTACGATTATTTCCAGTCCTGGCAGAACCCGGTGCTTAGGGAAATGGCTCCCAACATGCCTGGGGCGACCCCTGCCCAGATGGCTGGCAAACTGGCTTTTGACGGCGAAACCGCAGCTGTGAAGAAGTCCCTGGCCCTGTTGCAGAAGACGGGACTTCTGGAAAAGGATTCGAAGGGTTCTTTCAAGCAGAACAGCAAGGCTATCTCTACGGGTAACCTGGAAGTGGCATCCCTCTCGGTGCGGGAAATGCACCGTCAAATGGGGGAGCTTGCTGTGCGTGCCCTGGACGAAATTCCCGTGAAGGAACGCGACATTTCTGGACTTACTCTGGGACTTTCTGAAGAGGCGTTCCAGCGGATATCCATGGAGATTGAGGCTTTTCGCCGTCGCATCGCGGCTATCGCTTTGGAAGATTCTCATACCGACAAGGTGTATCGTTTGAATATGCAACTGTTTCCCCTGACCAAGAATTTTGGGGATGGTACTAGGGCAGAGGGGGCGCAAGATGAATAAGCTTTATTCAACAATCTTTGCTGCTCTCCTCTTTGTTGTCCTTGTGTGGGTGGGCTGCTCCAACAACGAAGTGGCCGGTGGTGTAAGCGAAGAGACCAATACCATCGCAGGCATACTGGTAGACCAGAAGGGTTCTCCGGTGGTCAGCGCCAAGGTCTATTGCAAGTCCATAAATGTAGACACGTTGGAATCTTCTGACGAGACCAATTCTAAGGGCGAGTTCAGTCTGCCCGTTAAGCTTTGGGGCTCTTATGGAATTTCTGCATCCGTGGATTCCCAGGCCTTCTACGAGGTGGTAGAATTCAAGGGCAAGGATGTTGACCTTAAGTCGGTGGCGCTTAAGGAAACGTTTGATTTTAATGGCCGGATTATGCTCCGTGACGATTCTACGGCGGCGGGCATTACGGTCCGCGTTCCTGGTTCTTCTTGGACCGCCCAAACGGATTCCCTTGGCTTCTATAAGCTTGAGGGGCTGCCCATGGGCAAGACTGATTTGCTGGTGGTACCTACAGATCTGACCCGCTTTGTGAAGGTGGAACATGAGGTGAATGTAGGCGCCCTTGCCGGAGCAAACGGTGTAGATTCCGTGATGGTTCCGCTGTCTATGGAATTTGGACTTCGAAGCTGGTGGGCTTTTGGTGCCGTTGGTAAAGAGGGTGCTGTGGATTTCGTGAAGGATTCTAGGTCCTGGACTGCAGGCATGAAACTTTATGGCAGCCCGGAATATGGCGGATTTGTCAGCTACGAGGGAACCCCGAACTATGTTGGTGCTGTTCACTTTAAGGGAGCATCCCAGTTTGGCGTGGTAGAAGATGATAAGGGCATTCTTGATGGCGTGAACGACTTTGCCGTAGAAGTGGTTCTCCAGGTAGACAAGGTGCTTGACGATAGCGAATCTTTCCGCAAGAACCTGGTGGGCAAGCTTGGATTTGGTTCCGCAGAGGATAAAGATGTGTTCAGCCTCTCGGTAATTCAGGGAATGTGCGGTGCCCAAAAGACGAGCTTCGCCTTCTTCATGGCCGATGGCAGTGGCGACAGCCTTTCTTGCAAGAACGCCGTGGTAAGCAAGAATGCCTTGGAACTCGGCGAGCGTTATTATTTGATGGCTACTTGGAACGGTAAGAAAGTTTCCCTGTACGAGAATGGCAAGAAGGTGGGGGAGACAGAAGTTCCTTTCGAAAAGATTTCAGCATCTGAGGAATCTATTTTCGTAGGCAAGGAATCCCTGGAATTCAGCATGGAAGACCTGCGGATTTCCATAGAACCTCTTAACGATGCTGATGCGGAAATCCGCAACAAGAGCCATGAAATTGAACCCCCTTTTCTTGGAACCATCTAACAGCAGGAGGACAACATGATTGATATGAATAATAATCAAGAAACGGCCTGCTTCGAGGTCAACGAGCATGGTCGTATCCTTTCGGGAAACAGGCGGTTTTGCCGGATGTTCGGTTTCGATGAAAGCGAAATCCGCTGGCACTACCTGAACGACCTTTACCGTTACCAAAAGGATTGGGAGGCTTACAGGTCCGGCAATACTATGCTGAACTGTAGCTTCATCGCCAAGATGCGCACCCGCAAGGGCCGTAGCTTCAAGTGCTATATCACCCGGGAGGCTATGCAGGACCAACAGGGAAGGCTTCGTTTCCGCAATGTGGTTCGTAAGCTTGTAGAAGGCGAGGCTCTTGCGGCGACAGCACCTGAGACCCAGGTGGCGTCTTCTGTGGTGTTCCTTGCCAAGTGCGGCCACTGCGGTTGTCAGATTCCCATGTCTGGCACCCATAGGATTCACCTGACGACCCTATGCAGGGACTGTGCCCGTAAGGCTTACCCCGAGGCTTTCGAGCTCAAGTCTGCACAGGTATAACTTTATCATAGAACCCATAAGCCCGGATTTGCACTGCTACGCATTTCCGGGCTTTTTTATTATTTTTGAACACGAGAAGATCTAGAGCGAGGTTTTATGCAGTCCTGGACCGAAATCAAGAACATTCAGAATCCCACCGAAGAACAGCAGCTAGAGGCTGTGGACCTCAATTGGTATGCTATCAGTCTGATTGAAAATCCTACAGAAAAGGTGCAGCTTGCTGCTTTTGAAAAAAATCCCCAGGCGATTCTCTATGTGAAGACTGGTCCTTGCGAGGCTCTGGTAAATGCACTTAATTCTCTCGGAGAAGAGTCTTTTCGCTCGGTGGTTAAGGGTGATCCGAATGTCCTTAAGTTTGTTCGTAATCCCGAGCTGCTCCGTGCCGCCATCCGTGAAGACTGGAAGGTGGTCCGCCAGATCAAGGATGCCAGTGACGAACTGTGGGCCGAGGCGGTCCGGGTGAGTGCCGATGCCTTGAAATATGTTAGCAACCCCGGAGAGAGTGTGATGCTTGCCGCCCTGGAACGGGACTGGAAGCTCCTTCAGGATATCGAAAGACCTACTGCTGCCATGGTGGCTGCCGCTGTCAAGCAAGACTACCATGCCCTGGAATTCGTGAGTATCAAGCGCCGTACGGAACCTGTGCAGCTTGCTGCCGTCCATGCGGATCCTCGCTGTATCCAGTTCTTGGAACGAGCCAGCGAGGCTGTTCAGATGGAAGCAGTTAAAAAGGATAAGGGTGTTTTGGCCCTGATCAAGCACCCGACCCCTGCGGTCGTGGAATTTTGCAAGTGATTTGGGCCCGTATATAGCCCTTTTACTATATTCTAAATATGAATTTTGTAAAGTTTTCGGTATTGTCCACGGCGCTCCTGTGGCTCTGTTCTTGCGATAGCAATAGCGTTTCTTTGGCATTTAACACCCAGAATGCCCCGGTCCAGAAATTTACCCTAGAGGCGAGTCTGAACGTGTTCGCTCCAGAAGATTCCACCCACGAATCCCCTGAGTCTATGGAAACGCACCTGAACGCCCAGTCTACCTTGAGCCAGACCGTTGCTTTTGACAATGGCTCTGCCCGTTTTGAGATGAAGATTGATACGGTGGATTATAAGAGCGACAAGCGTTCGGTCGAGGAATTCCGTTACATTGAAAAGTACTTGGCTTCTCAGCATTTCCAGTTCAAGATGATGGGTGATGGCTCTATGAGCGATCCTTCTGTAGAGGATGTGGCTTTGCAACCGGGCACCGAGGAACTAAACCTGATGAAGGTGTTCATGAAGATTCAGCCGGTGTTGCCCGGTGGCCCTGTAAACTTGGGCGATGTATGGGAGCGTACTGTGGAAATTCCTGGCAATGGAGCCCTCACAACGGTTTACAAGGCTTTCAAGTTGGAAGATGTGTTTGTTCACGATGGCGTCCAGATGGCGAAAATCGGAATGAATATCAAGTACAAAGAAATCCCGGATACTACAGCCAACGTCCGCATGGAGAGCAAAGGCTTTATCGTTGGTTCGGGATCGATATTGTTTGATGTCACCCACGGGGTGGTTCAGTCCGGCAATCTGGAAATTTCGGGACACATTGATGTAAATGATGTCATTGCGGCGCAGATACTGCCCAATATGCATATCATTCAGAAAATCAAGCTACGGGGTGAAATTGATCAGGCTAAGTAAAATTGCCTTGCTGCTTATGGTGGCTTTTGTGGCAGCCCTTGCAGGGGAGATGCCGTTTCCGCAGGTGGAGAACGGTAAGCTATTCCTGCAGGAGAAAGACAGCCCCTACATTTTGGAGCAGGGAGTTGTGCTTTCTTCTACGGACACGTTTTCCGTAGAACCTGGGGTCACAGTCCTTATGGGCGAATATGCCAAGCTGATGCTTAGAGGCCCGGTGGATATCCGGGGTACCGAGGCTAAGCCTATCGTGTTTAGGAGTGCGGATTCTAGCGAGAGCTGGAATGGCTTGCACATCATCTCAGGTAGTGGCTCTTTTGAAATCAAAAATTTGCTGGTGGAGAACGCCTTCCGTAACTCGGTATTCCGCACCCGTGGTGTTTTCGAGAATGTGCGCTTTGTGAACAACTATTACGGTTTGTGGATAGATGATGTTCCCGAACTTCTGCTTTCGCACTGCGAGTTCAATCGAAACCGTTTTGCTCTTTCTGTCAGGGGAGGCAAGGTGACATCTATGGAAACTAAGATTTCCAACAATGTCTACGGCCTGTTCCTTGAGGCGGGCGGGAATTTCCAGGGTGATATGGCTTTGATTAAAGGCAACCTGGAATCTGACGTGCGTAAGGAATCTGAAGAGATGGCGGGTAGCCGCAAGCGTGTAAGCCGTAGCGTATGGCAACGGATTGAAACGGGATTTTAAGGGGTAGCCTGTGGAAGATTCATTTCGCCGTTCCATACGCAAGATGACAGGGACAAGCATGCACTTGTCAGTGCACGCTGATCACCCTGCTATGGTGGCGACTCTTTCGCAGTCTATGATGGTCACCTGGTCTATTGTACTATTTGAGCATCTGGATGCTTTGTTGAACAATAGGGAAGAGGCTGTTTCCAGTTCCGAGCTGATTAGCTATAGTGCTACGGCCTGGAAACTTTGCGAGTCGTCTTTTCCGCAGATTGTGGCCGATGCCTGTAAGCTTTATGATGAATTCCGAGCCAAGTGGATGCAGCGTTTTTCTACCGACGAAGTGCTGCGTTTACTCTTGGAGGGTGGAGACTTTTTACACCACGACGAGAACGGTTGGGCCTTGGCTGTGAAGAACAACAAGCAAGATATCAACGCCTTTTATTCGGCTACTATCCACTTATTGGTAAGCGACGCAGAGCCTCTGTTTGTGCGTATGCACGGTCGCGTGATGCAGTTGCAAGAAAAACTCTGTAAGTATTGGCATGGCGAGAGTGCCGTGGATGCAGTAAGCAAGCTGCTCCCGTGCCTAGAAGAAGGCCTTCGCGAAAAAGAGAATGCCTTAGTGACATCTTTGCGAAGTTCCCTGAATATTTTGGCCAAGAAGCGTTTTGCTGCCGCCTTCAATGTGAAAGGTGCTCCTAAATATTATCGTACCGCTGCCGGTTGCGCTCGTAATGTGGGGCGCATCTGGAATCCGCACTATGCTTACGAAAATGGCTTTTTGGCTTTTACAGATGATTTTTGCGATTACGCCCGCGGGCTTACGCTCCAGGTAATCGAGTGGTATCGTGACAAGTGGTCCCTGTTCTTGCGTGGATTTAACCGCGGTCAGTTGAATTTATTTGAAACAAAAGGTGAACAATGAAGAACGCATTCAATTCCATTCTCCTGTTAACCCTAGTGGGCGTTGCTGCCCTTGCTTGCGGAGCTGTGTACTTTGGTGCTCCGCTTTTCGGCTGGATTATCATGGCCGCCATTTTCGTGGTGTTCCTGGCGGAACAGTTCATGTCTATGGCAAGCGCGAAGAAAATTAGCGCCGAAGATGAACAGATTGCGGCCTGTGAAAGTGGCAGGGGCTTCAGGGTGAGCGGTGACGGCGTGGTAGCTCGCCGCCTGGAAATGGCTCGCCATTTGGTAGAGAAGGGTATCCGGATTGATTCGCCTATCGCTTATGAGGTGCTTTCTAATAGCGCAGGTTTGCCAATGCCCCGCAGCTCCAGTGGCACTGTGATTCTGCTTGGCTTGATGGGTACGTTCTTCGGCCTTATGTATTCTGTGGCGACTGCTGGTGGTGCTATTGATAATTCTACAACTCAGGGAACTCTCGATACCATTCAGGTATTGTTCCAGAACATGAAGGGAATTTTCGGAACCAGCCTTTGCGGCCTTTTTGCGGCCCTGGTCTTGAATGCAAGCCGTAGTCTGTTACTTGGTGCTCGTGAACGTTTTTTGGCGCGTCTAGACAGCCTGACTCTTGAATTGCAGGGTGAAGATGCCGCTGCTTCTGCAACGGATATGGAAAAGACAGAGCTGGAACGCCTTTTCCAGTCGGTAGAGCAGAATTTGGCTGCCGTGGCCGCCTCTGTGCAGCAGGGGCTTGCAAAGACGGTGGAGTCTCTGGAAAGTGCTGTATCTACGTCTATGAATTCCGTCTCTGCTAAGCTGGACGAAAAGCTCAGCCCCATTTCTTCCAAGCTAGACGAAAAGCTTGGTGCTGTGGCTTCTGCTACAGAAAATGCCATGGGTTCCATTTCTTCCAAGCTAGACGAAAAGCTCGGCGCCGTGGCATCTGCCACTGAAAACGCCATGAACGCCTCTTCCAAGAGTATCGCAGCCGCTGTGGCCGATCAGGTGAAGCAGTCCTCGGAACAGTGGAAGACCTTTATGGACAAGCTCTCTACGGAAGCGTCTGCCGGCGTGCAGTCCCAGAAGGAAGGTCTTGAAACCCTCAAGACGGTGGCGCTCCAGGTGGCCGAAAAGGCCCAGGCGGGTTCCGCCGAACTCAGCAAGTCTGTTTCCGAAAAGCTTTCTGCCCTTTCTTCCGATATTCTGGGAGCCTTCCAAAAGCTTTCGGAATCTTCTACCGTTTTGCTTGAGGCCCAGAAAGCCCTTACCGAAAGTATCGATAACCGCGTAGTGAAGGAGAAGGAAGCAACCGATGCCCTGGGTGGTAACCTGGTAGAGACCGCCGAATTGATGCGGGTGAACCAGAGCGAGCTCAGCGCTAATCTGGAAATGCTCCGCGCCGGTTTGGAAACCATTCTGGAAAAGCTTTCTGGCGATACCGCTGAGCACGAAGAAGAAGACAATTTTGTGGAACACCTGAACCAGTCTCTGGAAGCTTTCCACGAGCGTGCCTCCGAAGTGCTCATGGAAAACGCTGTCAAGACCCAGGAAATCTTGCTGGAAGTTATGGAACAGGTTCAGCGTGCAAACCACAAGGCCGAGCAGCCTAAGGTGGAGGGTTAGTAGATGGGATTTCGTCGAGAAGACAATCACAATCCCTGGATGGCCTACACGGACCTAGGCGTGGCCCTGGTGTCTCTGTTTATCTTAGCCTTCGTGGCCATGGCCACCTTGAAGGAGCAGAAGGCGGAAGACCTGACCCGCACTGAAGAGGAAGTAC
>JAEEGL016360869.1_pt1 | contig 10184 bp, 4 predicted proteins | sample 9134231 | NCBI WGS metagenome assembly JAEEGL01 (sample SAMN16246548, study PRJNA631951) | gut metagenome | biome: gut microbiome; feature: rumen; material: fiber-attached | host: Bos | place: Iran: Karaj | collected 2018-10
AGACAGAAGATGAGATCAAAACCGGGAAAACGGGCAGCAGCAGCGCTCCTTATCATTATGCTGATCTTTCTGACGGCCTGCGGCCGTGAGCAGCCCCCGTATGCGACGATCCCCTGGCAGACATCGCCTTCTACAACGAAGAATGAGACCGCAGCGTCTGCGGATCCTTCTTCTCCGGCGCAGACGAACTGGCGCACGGAAGCCCGCGGTCTGTCCGATGAAGTGGTGGAGCTGCCCGAATGGCCTTATCACAGTCCCGCGCTGGATCTTATCCCGATGGAAGGCATCCGCATCACGGCTGAAGCCGGTGCGTTGTATGACGATACAGAGATCATCCTTCAGCCTCTTACGGAGGACAGCGAAGAGCGCCTGCTGAAGGTCGCGGACGATTTCGAGGAATTCGGCGAGCCCCTGATCGGCGCATGGGAGGTGCATGCGGGGCTGGAGCCTGACGAGCATCTGCCCGGCGAATATACGGTATCCATCGACTTAAATTCGCTCGACCTGAATGAGTCTTTATGGCCTGCCGTGAGGCTGTACCGTCTGTCTGACGACGGCAGACTGACTTCCTACAACACGAGCCTGAACGGGAGCATCCTTTCCTATTCGACCGACCGGAACAGCATCACGGTGGCAAGCCTCGTTACGTGCCTTGTGGTCGGGATCGCTTTGGGTCTTCCGGTCTATTACGGGGCGGAGAAAGCGAAGGCGGACTGGTATTACTGGGACGGGACCGGCGCGTCGTATCATTACGGAAAAACGAAATACGGCAATTATACGATCAAATGGTCCATGAAGGACGTGGACCCGAAGCAGCAGGAGAAAAACGACAGGCTGGTCGAGATCGCGAAAAAATACCGGCCGGAGGCCGAGGCGGATTACGAGCAGGAGAAGAAAGACCGCGAGGACATGAGCGCCCTCTACCGGATGTTCACCAAAAACAAATCGGTCGAAGAGCGTCTGAAAGAGTATCTTGTTAAGGATGAGGAATACCAGAAGATCGCCTCCTCGCTGAAAACGCCGGAACTGATTGCGGAGGTGGCGAAAGCCATCGACACAGCATACGATTATCTTGGCGGTGAAGTCTATGCCCGGATGCCAAAGGACGATTTGACCTTCCGCTTAAAGCGCACGGACGGCACGGAAAAGGAGGACACCTACGGCAATTCCGTGGCCACCATGCTGGCCGACAGCTATATCGAGATCAACGTGGACAAGATCATCGGCCTTCTGAACGGGGATGAAGCGGGGAAGAGGGATCGGGACAACATGCTCCTCACCATCACCCACGAGCTGTTCCATATCTGCCAGGAGCGGTATCATTTCCGCTTCTTAACGGACAGCATCCGCTTTGACGAGATGACGGCGCTGATCCTGGAGGAGGACGCCCGGGATTATTACCGGGAAAACGGCCTCATCACATCCGATCCGCCGCTGACGCAGATCAATTACTGGGGGACCCTGCGCCTGCCGATCGACGAGTCGCTTGCCTTTAACAGCCTCGTGATGCGGCATCAGGGCTACCTGCTCTCCGAACTGGTCCGGTATCTGCGGGAAAAGACCGGCTTGAAGCCTGACGGCGTGGATATCTACCGTTGCAGAAGCTATCACAAAAAGCCCGTCACCTCGCTGCCGCTGATGGCGGCCTTCAAACTCTCCGAAGTGACGTTCGACGAGCTGTTCCGCCGGTTCTGCCTGGACCACGTGAAGGATTTCACCTCCAATTTCACGGAGGATGAAGCCAGAAAAGAATACAACATCTACCCTCGTGCCAAACTGGAAAAGGACAAGGGCACGCATGTGAGCGTAGGCGCGGAGGGCAGTTATTCGGCCGGCGTCCGCTGCTTTGACATGTACGACACGAGCACGCTGCCGCTGCTCATGATCATGGACAAGGACCTCGCGTCTCAGCATCCGGAGATCAACATCGTGCCCGGCGAGAAATATGTCTCCGTCCGCCAAGGCGCGTATCTGCCGGGTCCTGAAAGATGGGTCGGCGCATCCATGAAAAACCGCCTGTTCCTGGAGGTCTACGGAAAGCTCGGGCCGAATACGGGCACTACGGCCGGCTATACCGTCTGGCCGATGGATGCGCCGGATGCGCCGAAGCTTGAACACGCCGACGGCACGCTTTCCGTCACGCTTCCTGCACCGCACGGCGCAGCAAAAGAAGGCCTTTTAGACGGCGTGATCCTGAAGATCGATTCCTCCGACGGGAAAAAAACAGAGAAGGTGTACCTGAAGGACCTGATGGGCAAGACCGTCACGATCCCGCTCCGAGAGCTTCTGGAGGACGGTACCGAACAGGCGGAGCTGAGCGTGAGCCTGGCGGAATTCGTATACTCTACGAACGACAAGGCTTGCCCCGGCCGTTTCTGCAAGGAAGTGAAGATCCCGGTCTCCTATGCGGTGAAGGGACAGTCCTATCAGTATAATTCCACCACGATGGTGAACATGACGCAGGACATGGTCCATCCGGCGCTCCGTAACGCCTTTGAAAGCTCCACGCTGTATATGAGCGAGGACGGGAGCTTCACGATCTCCGGAAGCGGGCATGCATCCCGGGAACCGGAAGACGAAAACCATACAGTGGAGGGCTCCGTCTCTGCAGAGTTTACCATCACCGGTCACTGGGACGAAAAAAAGGGCGAGGGGACCGCGGTGATCAGCGGCAGCGTCACGCGCAGGGAGACCTACGCCGGATTCAGCGAAAGAAAAGAAGTTTCCAACGTGAAGGACAGGGACGGCCGACGGATGACGTTGACGACCACGAATCGCAGTTATTCGGAAGAAATAACGGATTTCTCCTACTCCTTCTCAGGAAGCGGAACGGTGCGGACCGTGACGCAGGGAGATCTGTTCAAAGGCATTGACGGCCTCATCCTGAATATGGGCAGCGACTGGACGCGGAGCGGCAAATCCGAGATCTGGCGGTGGAAAAGCTACGAACGCACGGGCGATCCCGAATATGAATATCATGAGGTGACGGAGAAGGAACTGGACAGGACAGACGATCGTAAGGATCCCTGGGAGGAAGGCTGGAAGATCTGCTGGACCATCGGTAAACAGGAGCCCGTATTGCACGTCGGCTCGTCCGTCATGCCGTTCACGCCCGGCGGGAATTGACATCCGGTACAGGTCCTGATCCTTCTTCTACTGCTGGCCGAAGCAGCCCGGGCAGAGGATCGTGCCGTAAAGGATCCGCAAAAAACACCGATCTGTCACAAAAGCTTCAATTTAACTTCAATGTTTCAGCGCCATAATGAGGCTATCGGAATCAAGGAGGCGCTCTTTATGGAAAAATATAGAAAACACATTGGCATGAAACTGCTTGCGGCAGGGCTTGCTGCGGCGCTCGTATTGAGCACGGCAGCCTGCGCGGGGAACAACGGCTTCCCGGGCGGAGAAATCCCTGGCGAAAAACCCGGGGAGATGCCGGACGGCGAAGCGCCGGACGGATCAGCGCCTGAACAAGGAGGCTGGATGCGTCCGGGTCAGAACGGCGGAAAGCGCCCGGGCCAAAACGGAAACGAACGCCCCGGCCAAAACGGCTGGGGGCCAAACGGCAATCAATCGAATGAAAAGGAAAGCGTTGAAGCGCCTGATTTAAACGAAGCCGGCATCACGGTCCCCGAAAGCGTTACGGGAGCATTCACCATCACGACGTACGACGGCACTTTCACACAGGACGGAAACGTATGGACGATCACGTCAGCAGGCACTTACGTGCTGAACGGCGTTCTTGATGACGGGCAGGTCAGGATCGAAGCAAACGGAGAGGACACGGTCGAGTTGGATTTGAACAATACCGCGATCACCTGCTCGTTCGATTCTCCGATCCTTGCCGAAAGCGCGGACAAGCTGAAGATCAGGGCCATGGACGGCACGGAGAATCTCGTGAACGACACGCGGCCTTTAAGGACGGATGAGAACGATGAGGACGGCGCTGGGGCGATCTATGCCTGCTGCGATCTGTCGCTTAGCGGAGAAGGAAGCCTGACCGTCATCGGCACGTACAATAACGCGGTGCATACGAAGGACGATCTGAAGATCAAGGAGATGACCTTGAGTGCCGCCGCGCCGAACAACGCCCTGAAGGGCAATGATTCCGTGACGGTCGAGTCCGGCACGCTGAAGCTGCTCTCCACTGGCGGCGACGGCATCAAGACCGAGAACGACGACGTATCCGAAAAAGGCAATCAGCGCGGGATCATCACGGTAGAGGACGGGAAGATCGGGATCTGGGCGGCAACCGACGGGTTTGATGCGTCGTACGACGTCTTGATCAAGGGCGGAAGCATCGATGTCACTGCCGGAGACGACGGCATCCATGCCGAAAAAACGCTTCAGATCGACGGGGGGACGGTCACTGTGGCAGATTCGAGCGAAGGCCTTGAAGGATTCGACGTGAACGTCAACGGCGGCGTGATCCACGTGTTCGCGACGGACGACGCCGTAAATGCGTCAGGCTCCGGAGGCATGAGTAACGACGGGCTGATCACGGTGACGGGAGGCGAACTGTACGCGGAAGTCACGGGAAGGGACGTGGACGGGATCGATTCGAACGGCAGCTATAAACAGACGGGCGGGATCGTCATCGTCAGCAACCCCTATGCGGACGCATCCGGCAACATGAGCGCCGTGGACGTCGCAGGAAAGGTCGATGTGACCGGCGGGATGATCATCGCGCTGGGGACGGTGCCCGGCCAGGGGCAGAAGGGCGGCTTCGGGGGCTTCTTCGGCATGGGCGGCATGAGAGGAACGAGCGCGCTTCCTGAAGGCGCAGTCACGTTTACCGGTACGCTGAATGCCGGCGCGCACAGCTTCTGTTGCGGCAGCGTCAATGCCTCCTTCACCTTAAAATCAGCCGTTTCCGGCGGTTGGATCTGGTCGGAGGGGATCGCTTCGGGCAACTACACACTGAACTGAAAAATGACAAATGAACGTCTGGAAAGGCACAAATTAAGCCGGGGCATGAAGCCCCGGCTTAATTGTTATCTGCGTCTTTTACGGGCGCTCGTCTCCGAGATGGATCTCAAGCCTTCCGTCCACGTCGTGGCCGAGCTGCTGATGGGTCTGGAGATATTCCTCGAGGACCGAGCGGTCTGACGTCGCGATCACGCGTCCCTTTCCGTTCTTCTCGACTTCCTGAAGCGGGACGTTGAAGTCCTCTTCGAAGTTGTTGTAATGATACCGGCCGAGCGAGATCGTGATGATGTCGTCATCCTGGATGGGCCTGCCGTTTAAGGAGAACTCCGTGAAATCCTTAAGGCTCTGATAATAGACGAAGCGGACGCCGTCCGAGAACTGGAAGAACTCGTTATGGACGCCTGCCCAGACGTCGTCGCGGCACATGTAGCGCAGCATTCTGCGAAGCTGTGCGCCGGTCACTTTCAGAAGATAGACCGGGTCATTGTACGGAAAGACCTCGTTTAAGTCTCCGAGCGTGACGATGGGACCGCACTTCGGGTTCCTGATGGAGCCGGAGCCGACGAATGCGATGTCCACGCCGAGGGAATGCCTCAAGCCTTCCGCGAACACGTCGCCGATCTCTGTTTCCTGCTCCCGCTTCGGGTGCGTGAGCTCGCGCTTGAAGTGCGTGACGATACGTCCGTACTTCTCATCGACCTTCGTCTTCAAGGAGCGGATGTGCTCCTCGACGACCTCGTCGCGAGGACAGGTCTCCGCGTTGATCGGGATCGTCGTCCAGGTATAGGAGTCGATCGTGTTCAGGTCGGTGTCGATCATGATGTCGAAGCGGCCGATCTGATCCGTGCCGGTGCCGGCCTGGACGATCGGAATGCCGTTCACGACCGCAGGCTCCTTCAAGAAGGTATGCGAATGGCCGCCGATGATGACGTCGACGCCCCATTCCGGATCGAGGATCGCAGCAAGCGCCTTGTCCTCTTCAAAACCGATGTGCGTCAAAAGCACCGTGAAATCGATGTCGGTCGAGCGGTACGCGTCGCAGATGCGGCCGATCTCCTTCGCGGCGTCTTCAATGTCCACGACGGATCCGATGATGCCGTCCTGCTTCGTCTGGCTGATGACCTGCTCGGTCAGGATGCCGATGAAGAGGACCTTCATGCCGCCGACCTCGATCACCTTGCAGGGACTGAACAGGCGCGCGCCGTTCAAGCGGATGTGCAGGTTCGCGTTGACGATCGGGAAGGACGCGCATTTTTCGATGAACAGAAGGTGCGCGACGCCGTAGTCGGTCTCGTGGTTGCCGATCGTCGCGATGTCGGGCGCGATCAGGTTCATGATCTGGATCGTCGAAAGACCCTTGTAGTCGGAGTCGATGACGGAGCCGCGGAACATGTCGCCGGCAATGCAGTACAGTACGTTTTCTTCCTCCGCGCGGACTTTGCTCACATAGCCGGACAGCATCGACACGCCGCCGACCAGGTTCTCGTCCACATGTTCGGCAAGGAAATCGCCGTGCATGTCGTTTGAATGAAGCAGTACGAGTTTCTTGAGGTTTTTCGCCATGTTACAGTTCTCCTTTGTCGTTGTATGTGTTACTCTTCCAAAAAAGTTTCCCAAATGAGTTTACGGAACGGAGAGAAGCGGTAGTCGCCGTTCGATCCGCCGTCCGTGTCCACGAGCCCCTGCGTGACGATCACGAGGTCCTTCTTCGGGCAGACGACGGCGTACTGGCCGAAGATGCCCCACAAAAAGAACGCGCCGTGCACCGTGTCGATCCAGGTCTGGTAGCCGTAAAAAAGAGGATTTTCCGGGGATGTAGGGACGGCCTCGTTCGAGATGACGTGCGGCGAGGTCATGTCCTTCACGTAAGTCCCGGACAGGATCCTTTGGCCTTCAAAAACGCCGTTGTTCAGCAGCATCTGTGCGAAATTTCCGAGTTCCTTCACGTTGATCGCAAGCCCGTTCGCACCGACCGTGTGCCCCTTCGGGCAGACCGTCATGTCGGGATTGTGGATCTTCAGCGGCTCGAACAGCCTGTCGCGCATGTATTCGAGCATGTTCACTCCGGCCTTCTTTTCGACGAGCGCGCCTAAAAGGTACGCGCTGACGTTCGTGTAAAGGAAGGAGGTGCCGGGAGAAGACGAGAAGGGCTGTTCGAAGATGTAGCGAACCCAGTCTCTTTCATGCGCGCGTTCGTAGCTGTCCCGGAAGAGGACGGCCTTTTCCATTCCCGACGTCATCGTCAGGAGGTCGCGCACCGTCATTTCCTTCGGAAAGCCGTTCTGCAGATGATACGACGGGTCGCCCAGCGCATCATAGACCTTTTCGTCAAGACGGATCAGGCCTTCTTCCAAAGCGATCCCGGCTCCGGCCGACACGAAAGTCTTTGCCAGGGAAAACGATTCAAAGCGCGGCTTCGACGCAAAACGGTACCACGCGTCCTCGATCTCTCCGTTTTTACGCACCTCGGCAGCGAACAGGTCGTAGCCGCTTCTGCGGATTTCATCCATGAAATGGTCAAAACGTTCAGACATATCCATTGCTCCGCAGAGCATGTCGCACTCGGCAGACCGGGAGTCCGGAAAGACCCTGCTGCCGCATGCGCTTCGCTCCTTCATTCATTATACACTCCAGACTCTCTGCAGTCTACAGGAATCTTTTCGGGAAAGTCGTCCGCACCGGCCTAAAAATAGTTTTTTTTTCTTGTCAAACGTGAAGGGCTGATATAAAATAAACAGTGGATTTTAAGTTGGGGGCGCATGTGCGTTTCCCGTCATTCCGAACATAAGAGGAGGCTTACAGATGGACAGACATGAAAGAAGAGTTGGTACGGTCTCGCGCGGCATCCGCTGCCCGATCATCCGCGAAGGCGACGACCTGGTAAAGATCGTTTCCGAAAGCGTTCTGGAGGCGGCTGAATATGAAGGCTTTGAACTCCATGACCGCGACGTCGTCGCGATCACGGAATCGATCGTCGCGCGTGCGCAGGGCAATTACTGCACCGTCGAAGACATCGCGAAGGACGTGAAGACAAAGACCGGCGGAGAGACCGTAGGCGTGATCTTCCCGATCTTATCAAGGAACCGTTTTTCGATCTGCCTTCGCGGCATCGCGCTCGGCGCAAAGAAAGTCGTCCTGATGCTGTCCTATCCGTCGGACGAAGTGGGCAATGAGCTCGTCTCCCTCGACAAGATCGACGAAGCGGGCGTGAACCCCTATTCGGACGTTCTGAGCCTTGAAAAGTACCGCGAACTCTTCGGTGAAAACCTGCACCCGTTCACGGGCGTCGATTACGTCGCGTTCTACAAGGACCTCGTCGAAGGATGCGGCGCCGAGTGCGAGATCATCTTCGCGAACCAGGCGAAGGCGATCCTCGACTACACCGACGTCGTGCTGAACTGCGATATCCACACGAGAAGACGCACGAAACGCATCTTAAAGGCAGCCGGCGCCAGGATCGTGCTGGGCCTTGACGATCTGATGAACGCTTCCGTCGACGGCTCCGGCTACAACGAATCCTACGGTCTTCTCGGTTCGAACAAGGCGACCGAAGACAAGATCAAGCTTTTCCCGCATCCGTGTCAGGAGATGGTCGAAGCGATCCGGGAGCGCATTTTCAAAGCCTCGGGCAAACACGTCGAAGTGATGATCTACGGCGACGGCGCTTTCAAGGATCCGCAGGGAAAGATCTGGGAGCTTGCAGATCCGGTCGTTTCCCCGACCCACACTTCAGGCCTCGTCGGCACGCCGAACGAACTGAAGTTGAAATACCTTGCCGACAACGATTTCAAGGACCTTTCCGGTGAAGAACTGAAGAACGCGATCTCCGAGAGCATCCGGAAGAAGGATGCCGACTTAAAGGGGCAGATGGCATCTGAAGGCACGACGCCCAGACAGCTGACCGATCTCATCGGATCGTTATGCGACTTAACGAGCGGCTCGGGCGACAAGGGCACACCGGTCGTCTTGGTCCAGGGTTATTTTGACAATTATACGAACTGACCGATACAGGATCATCCGGCAGGCGGCATTCTTACGGACACCGTCTGCGATCCGGCATTTTTGATTGAGGAGGATCTGAAATGGCAATCAAGCAAAGAGAGCAGAAGACAGGCACCGGGACCGGCAGCACCCACCGCCGGGACGAAGGCCTGGGCACCGGCAAAGTCGGCAACAGCAGCCGCCCCGGCGGAACGGGGAATACTGCGAAGCCCGGCAGCGACAAAAAGAGCGATAAAGACGAACGCGGACTTGCGAGCGACCTTTTGGGCGCTGCGCTTGGCGGAAGCTCGTCTTCGGGAAGCTCCAACAGTTCGGGCGGCCTTGGCGGCGCGCTTCTTGGCGCGGCGGCAAGCGGTCTTTTAAGCGGCGGCTCGTCCGGCGGCAAGAAGAAGGGCGGCGGTCTCGGAAAACTGATCCTGATCGCGCTTGTGATCTTCGGCATCTACTGGTTCGCGACGAACTATTTGGACTGCGGAAAGACCCCTTCCAATCCGAATCCGACCTATACGCCTCCGCAGACGACGCAGAACTTAAACGCGTACTCCACCGGCGGCTATTCGAACGACATCGCGGGCGTTTTGTCAAGCCTCGGTTTAGCCGACACCTTCGGCGGTTCCGGCTCGGGCTCGTATAACTACAACACGGGCTCTTCAAGCGCGACCCAGGTCTCCGCGAACGGCTGGTCGAGCGCGAAGAACACTGGCGTGCTGAACACTCAGGTCGCTGCGGGCACGCCGGAAAAGCGTACGAACATACTCGGGAACGGCAGGGACGTCTACACGATCATGGTCTACATGTGCGGAACGGACCTAGAGTCCAAATACGGCATGGGCACGGCGGACCTTCAGGAAATGCTGAAGGCCACAGTGAATTCCGACAAGGTCAATCTCCTGATCTACACGGGCGGCTGCAAACAGTGGAAGAACAGCGTCATGTCGTCTTCACAGAACCAGATCTACCAGGTCGCTGACGGAAAGCTGTACCGTATTCAGGAAAACATGGGCAACGCCTCGATGGTCCTGCCGGGCACACTGACCGAGTTCATTAAGTACTGCAAGAAAGAGTATCCTGCAAACCGCTACGGCCTGATCTTCTGGGATCACGGCGGCGGTTCGGTCACCGGCTACGGCTATTACGAGAAGAACACGCGCGCGGGCTCGATGGGCCTGTCCGGCATCCGCGAAGCGCTCAAGGACGGCGGCGTGCACCTCGATTTCGTCGGCTTCGACGCGTGCCTCATGGCGACCGCCGAG